>Ga0256407_10009228_pt1 | contig 14171 bp, 7 predicted proteins | sample RumenRJG_04DNA_FD_193489 | JGI IMG/M metagenome (GOLD analysis project Ga0256407, IMG submission 193489) | Bovine rumen microbial communities from Lethbridge, Alberta, Canada - RJG_04 | ecosystem: Host-associated > Mammals > Digestive system > Stomach > Rumen | place: Canada: Alberta | collected... | reverse complement strand
AATAAATTTTGCAAAAAATCGTGTCTTAATGCTCAAATTTGTATAAGATGTGGCGGTACTTTTAGGGAAGATAAAAACATGAATATTTTTAGCAAGTTAAAACAGGGAAGTGTTTATATGCAAAAGTGGCCAAATGAGCCCCTACTCAATCCTGTTTTTGCTGAAAATCGTGTTAAAAAATGCCTAAATGCCGCCAATTACATCATTCCTCCTTTTATTGTCCTAACATTAGCTTGGGCAATTTACTTAGGCGGAGGCTTTAAATATATTCCTTGGTATATCGCTATAAGACAAAATCTTGAGGTAACTATTATCTCTTTATTAGTCTTACTTTTAATGCCTGTGCAAGGGTATTATTGGTTTTACCGCCGTTCTATTACTCCTTTAAATGACAAACAAAAGAAGTTCTATACACAGCTTTGTAAAAAATTAGACATGCAGTCGTCAAATATCCCAAATATGTCTGATTTAGAGTTTGTAATTAACAAAGCTCTTCCAAAATTAGGTAATGAGTTCTTAAAAGATCTCTAAACATCGTCATCTTACCTTCAATTCAATGGCTTATATAAGCTTTTTTTTGTTAGGAATGATTGCTAATTTTTGCAAAAAGTCTAGATAAAACAATATGTTTTATAAATATTCCGCAATCGTTTACGAAAATAATAAAATCTTCAGTTTAAAAATCTAGTTAATATATTAAACAAATAATTTTAACATACTGAAATTTAACAATAAAAAGTAAGAAAATTAAGATCTTGTTAAGAATTTGTGTTAATTCGTAAATGTTTGCAAATAGTGATATAAATCTAACTTTTGTATAATTCAGAGTAAAAAAAGTTAATTTTGTCACATTTTGATCAAGTTTAAACTACCTACCCTTGCAACATCTCCTACAATCAATTACAGAAAATGATCGAAAACAAATATTTTTCAACACAAGATCATTTCTATTAAACACAAACATTAACAGGAGTTGTTATGAAACTAGTAAAGGCTGTATTAGCTGCATCATTAGGCGCAGTAATTGCTGCATCTTCAATGTCTGTTCAGGCAAAACAGTTAACCATCGGTTTCTCTCAGATCGGTGCAGAGTCAGAGTGGCGTACCGCTAACACCAATGACGTTAAGGCAGCAGCTAAGGCTCATGGTATTAACCTAAAATTCTCTGATGCTCAGCAGAAGCAGGAAAACCAAATCAAGGCAATTCGTACCTTCATTGCTCAGAAGGTTGATTTAATTGGTTTCGTGCCTATCGTTGCAACTGGTTGGGACAACATCCTACGTGAAGCAAAGCGTGCAAAGATCCCTGTATTAGTAATGGATCGTGACTTAACCGTATCAGATCCTTCATTATATGTAGCTAAGATTGGTACAGACAGCTACACCGAAGGTCGTAAGGTATTTGATTGGTTAGATAAGTACGTTCACGACAAGAACATCAAACCACGTAATGGTGGCGACAAGATCAACATCGTAATCCTAGAAGGTACTGTAGGTGCTTCAGCTACAACCGGTCGTGGTAACGGCTTTAGCGATGCTCTAAAAGAGTCACCAAACAAGGATTTATATAACGTTCTAGCATCTCAGACTGGTGATTTCACTCGTCAGAAGGGCCAGGAAGTTATGGAGTCATTCTTAAAGTCAAATCGTAACGACATCGACGTTCTATTTGCTATGAACGACGATATGGCTTTAGGTGCAATTCAGGCTATTGAGGCAGCTGGTTTAGTTCCAGCAAAAGACATTACCATCGTTTCAGTTGACGGTGTTAAGGGTATCTTCCAGGCTATGATCGAAGGCAAGGCAAACGCAACTGTTGAGTGTAACCCACTACAAGGCGACCTATTCTTCACCACAGCTGAGAAGATCTTAAAAGGTGAGTCAGTACCTAAGAGCGTATTCGTAGAAGAGGGTGTATATCCAGCAGAGACTGCTAAGGAAGTATTCCCATCACGTAAGTACTAATCTTAAGTATTTAGCATAAAAACTTTGAAGGGTGCTTTATGCACCCTTCTTTAATAGAACATCACACAAGCATAAAACTAACAATATACACCTGCATTAGGAGGGCTTTATGGCCTTACAAAACGACGAATATATACTGCAGATGAAACATATTGACATGTTCTTCCCAGGTGTTAAAGCACTAAAAGATGTTGAGTTTAACCTAAAAAAAGGTGAAATCATTTCCTTAATGGGCGAGAACGGCGCTGGTAAATCAACACTAGTTAAAGTACTAACTGGTGTTTATCACAAGACCAACGGTCAAATTATATTCGACGGAAAAGAAATCACACCAACTACGCCTCTTGCATCTCAACAGATGGGTATCTCAACTGTATATCAAGAAGTTAACCTTTGCGCTAACTTATCTGTTGCTGAGAACATTTACATTGGTCGTGAGCCTCGTGGTAGCTTTGGTCGTATTGACTGGGCAACCATGCAGAAGAATGCATCAGATCTATTATTCAGAGAGTTAGGTATAGATATTGATGTAACTAAAGAATTAAATTTCTACCCTGTTGCTATGCAGCAGATGATCGCTATTGCGCGTGCTATTGATACTAAATGTAAGGTTCTAATTCTAGACGAGCCTACATCATCATTATCAGATAAAGAAACTGAGCGCTTATTTAAGATCATGCGTGCTTTAAAAGAGCAGGGCATTTCAATTATCTTTATTTCTCACTTCTTAGAGCAGATTTATACCATTTGCGATCGTATTACAGTATTACGTGATGGTACTTATATTGGTGAGTACGAAATTGAGAACTTACCTAAGATTGAACTTATCTCTAAGATGATGGGTAAAGAGATTAAAGAAGGCGAGATTGAGTCAAATGTTGATAAATCAAAGCCACGTACTAATATCTTTATTGAAACTGAGCATGTAACAGTACCTGGTAAAGTAAAAGCTCTCTCCATGGATATTAAAGAAGGTGAGGTTGTAGGCTTTGCAGGCCTTTTAGGTTCAGGTCGTTCAGAGATTGCTGAAACCTTATTTGGTACTTTATTAAAGACTAACGGTAACATCTATATTGATGGTACCTCAGTATCTGTTAAGTCTCCAATGGACATGATGAAAAAGCGTATTGCTTTCTGCCCTGAGGATCGTAAGGTTCAAGGTATCATCGGCGACTTATCAGTACGTGAGAATATTATCTTAGCGCTTCAAGCTAAAAACGGTATGTTCCGCCACATGTCACGTAGCCGTCAAAATAAATTAGCTGACTACTATATTAAGTTACTACGTATTAAGGTATCTGATAGAGAGCAGTTAATTAAGAACCTCTCTGGTGGTAATCAGCAAAAGGTGATTATTGCCCGTTGGCTAGCTACCGAGCCTAATCTTTTAATTTTAGATGAGCCTACCCGTGGTATCGATGTTGGTACTAAAACAGAAATCGAGTCCTTAGCTGTAAGCCTTGCTAAAGAGAAAGGTATGTCTGTTGTGTTTATCTCAGGTGAGATGGGCGAGATGGTCCGTACTTGTTCTCGTGTCATGGTAATTCGTGACCATGAAAAGGTAACTGAGTTATGTGATGATGAGATTTCAACAGCTCACATCATGCAGGCAATTGCAGGAGACTACCATGGAAAATCTTGTTAAAAAATTTACCAAAAGCTCTTTAGCATTGCCTCTATTGGCTTTAGCTATTTTGCTTTTATTCAACGCAATCTTCGTAGATGACTTCTTTAAAATTGAAGTTATGGAAAACGGCAACCTTTACGGTCGCCCTATTGATATTTTATACCGTGCTTCATCTTTAATCATCCTAGCTTTAGGTATGACCTTTGTGATTGCAACAGGTGGTATTGATATTTCAGTAGGTGCTGTAGTTGCTATTTCATCAGCTACATGTTGCTGTCTATTAGGCGGTGATATCTCAGGTATCCCACAGCATCCTTTCTTTATTGCTATTATCTGCTCATTATTAGTAGGCGTGTTAGCAGGTTGCTGGAACGGTACCTTAGTTGCTAAATTTAAAATCCAGGCCATGGTTGCAACCTTGATTTTAATGACAGCAGGTCGTGGTATCGCTCAGCTTATGACCGACGGTCAGATCATCACTGTTTACTACAAGCCATTTGCTTACATCGGCGGTAATATCCCTGGCGTGATGTTACCTACAGCGATGTTAATTGCACTTGCTATGGTATGTTTGGTGATCTTCTTAGATAAGCGTACTTCAATTGGTCTTATGATCCAATCTGTTGGTATTAACGCCAATGCAGCAAGATACGCAGGTATTAAAGTTACAGCTGTTTTATTTGCAGTGTACATTTTCTCTGGTTTCTGTGCAGGTACCGCTGGCTTAATCGAAGGCTCTTTAATTAGAGCCGCCGATGCTAATAACGCAGGTTTGAACATGGAAATGGATGCCATCTTGGCAGTTACCTTGGGTGGTACCTTGATGGTTGGTGGTAGATACTACATCGGCGGTACTATCATCGGTGCGATTACCATTCAGACCTTAACTACTACCATGTATGCATTAGGCGTTTCATCAGATAGATTACCTGCTGTAAAAGCGATTGTTATTCTTCTAATCATTGTATTCCAGTCTGAGAAGTTCAAGCAGATGTATAACAATTACAAGTTAAAACGTTTAGAGAATGCAAAGTCTAAGGAGGCTACAAATGCGTAGATTCTTATCTAACTTAGTTGCATCTCAGAATTTCCCATTCTATGTAACAGGTGTGCTATTTGTGATCCTCTTTGGCATTGGTTCAATTGCCTTTGAAGGTTTCTTCTCACCACAGGTATTTTTAAACCTATTTATTGATAATGCTCCTTTAATCATTATCACTGTAGGTATCACCTTTACCATTATCTCTGGCTTTGGTGGTATTGACCTATCTGTAGGTGCCGTTGTAGCACTAACTTGTATGTCCTTAGCAGTTTTGATGCGTGATACTACATTAAGTCCATACCTATGTATGTTCTTAGTGTTATTCATTGGTATTGCTGTAGGCTTAATCAATGGTTTCTTAATCACTTACTTTAGATTACAGCCATTCATCGTAACCTTAGGTACGATGTTCCTATGCCGTGGTTTAACTGCAATTCTATCTCGTGATTCAGTGCCTATTGATAATGCTCAATACTCTGATTTAGCTTTCTTCTCATTAGAAATTGGTGATTGTTTCTTATCTTTAGGTGCAATTATAGCTCTATGTATGGTTGTAATTGCTACTATCGTGTTACGTTACACCTCATTTGGTCGTGGTGTATACGCAATTGGTGGTAATGAGCAATCAGCAAGACTTATGGGCTTGAAGGTTGATTCTATTAGACTTCGTGTCTATGTGATTTCAGGTTTCTGCGCCGCACTAGCTGGTATCTGCTACTCATGGATCATGCTATCTGGCTATACCTTACATGGTTTAGGTATGGAAATGGATGCAATTGCTTCATCTGTTATCGGTGGTACTCAGTTAATGGGTGGTGTAGGCTTTATGCCTGGTACCTTATTAGGTGTAATGATTCAAGGTACTATCTTGACCATTATTTCCTTCCAAGGCACTTTATCTGCTTGGTGGACTAAGATTGTTGTAGGTCTATTACTCTGCTTATTCATCATCATGCAGGCTGTGGTAAATTCACACAAGAGCAAGTTAATGAACTTGAATGCTGAAGGCTCTATCCCTCCACAAAAGAAATAGAGATCACAGTTTCTAAAATACAAATTTGGGCTCTGTCACATACAGGGCCCTTTTCATTTTTAATTTCTCAAAAATTACCTAAAATTAAGATATCAAAACAAATAAAAACAAATTATAAAAAAGACCTTCATTACAAACAAAGGATAAACAACAATAATAAGTTTGAAGCGAGGTATATATGATGATCAAGACTAATAATGTGCTTATTGCGCTTACAACAATTGTGGCTATAGCTACTGTACTTATCAGTTTCTTTCACAATGGAATGTTGTTCTAATATGATTTCTCAAAAGTAAGAAGGTGCTCTCGAAAGACTGCACCTTTTTCTTTGTCCTTTCCCAAGCACACTCTCTAACCACTACAACCTTTAAAATTGGACGGTAAATAAACACTACTTGCAACTAGCTTATTTTAGAAATTGACTAATAGCCTTCTATTCTATTTGTGAGCTTGTTAATCTCTATTGTCAAAAGTACCTTTCATCAGCACTTAAAACTCTCATTCCTCGTATCTAGCGAACGCGTATCTTTGGTATGGGGGGACGGCATAACATCTTTAAAAAAGTTCAAAATTTTTATTTGATCAAGATCACACTAATTTGTATCAAAATCAAAAAAAATGTGTTAAAGCTCACGAAATTTCTAATTTAAGTTTGTAATAAAAGTGACTAAGAATAGAATAACCACAGATACGAAAGATCGTATCATTATTATGGGATGTAAAAATATGAAAAAAATTAATCTATTAGCAGCTGCAGTGTTAGCTGCTGGTGCTTTATCTTCATCTGCTTTCGCAGATTACACACCTAACGCTTACTTCGGCGGTTACTTCCGTTCAGGAGTTATGCACTCAGATTCAGGCCGTTCACCTAAGTACAACGTAAACAAGGTTGGTCGTCTAGGTAACGAAAATGATACCTACGGTGAAATCGTTCTAGGTGCTGACGTTGCTAAAGTTGACAACACTGTATGGACTGTAAACACTCGTGTTGCTCTATCAAGTGATCACAACAAAGATTGGCAAACCCAAACTGGTTCAAACGGTGAGAAGACTGATGTTGCTTTCCGTGAGTTCTGGTTAAATGTAAAGGGTATTTGCTCATGGGATGCTGATGCAAGCCTCTGGGCAGGTAAGAGATTCTATCGCCGTGAGGATATTCATATCACTGATATGTACTACCACGATATCTCTGGTATGGGCGCAGGTATCGAAAACTTAACCTTAGGTTCAGGTAAGTTCTCAGCAGCTTGGATCCGTCAAGATGATAACACTAAATACGAGTGGAAGTATAATACTATCATCAGCGATTTCACACTACCTACATACGTAAGCTTAGATAAGGTTGATTTAGAGTATGATCTACCTGCATGGGATGGCGCAAACTTTGAGTTCCGCACCACTTTCTTTATCCCAACTCGTGATTCAAACGATTCATGGAAGGATCTAACCAAAGCTAAGAACGAGTTCAAGGGTGCTCAGTTATACACTGTTGAGTTATCACAAGGTTACTCATTAGGTTGGAATAAGACTGTTGTTCAGTACTTCCACGGTTCAAACGCTGATTGGTCAGCATTTGGTACTGGTAACTGGTTAAATTATGATGGTTCATCAAACAAGGCTCATCGTTGGTCATTAATCAACATGGGTGAGACTCACTTCACTGATACCGTTGGTATGTTCCATGTATTATATGGCACCACTTCAGATGGTTACGATAACAACCTAAATTCAACCAACTACACTGCTAAGAAGTCAGATAAGGCTGTATCATTCGTAGTTCGTCCTTATGTTAAGTTAACTAAGATGAGCCGTATTTATGCTGAGTTAGGTTGGTTTGCACAGTCAACTAAGAAGTTCAATAAAGGCAACGAAGGTACTTATAATGAGACCGATCACGGTTCTAAGTACACCATCGCTTATGCATTAACTCCTGATGCAGGCAACTTCTGGTCACGTCCTGAGTTACGTTTCTTCGTATCTTACTTAAAGGGTAAGGATGGTTCAGACATCTCTTCATACGGTGATACCAAAAAGTGGAAGAGAACTATTGGTGATGTTGTTGTTCAAAGTGGCGGCTCAAAAGACAGCAACTACATCTTCGGTGTTCAGGCTGAAGCTTGGTGGTAATAGATTAAGTTCTATAACTTAATAGTTTAGAATTGAAGAGCGGTAGGGAAACTTACCGCTCTTTTGCATTTGTTAGAGTGTACAGTTAGTCAAACTGCTTTAGAAGTTTGTACTCTTCATCTACCATGTATGAGTTTAGATTCTCTTTTTCCTCTCGATTTAGTACATTTTTCAAAGCTGTGTTAAAAAGAATGGTGCTTTTCTTATCTCTGAGCTCCTTATATTTATTGATTACATACAAACAAGCTTTCTTAACTTCAACAAACTCATTTGATCTGCTCAATATTGCTTTGCAAAAATCCAAAACTTCCGAGCTTTGACTTTTAGCAAGTTTCAAGATGTCACTAGGCTTTTTAAGTAAGTTGTACTCAAAATATTTTTGATGATTTAAAGGAAGGTGAGTACTGTTAGTTACAAATTCCTTCTCTCCATCTTTTAGTTTGTGCCTAGCAATTAAATCTTTGTCTTGGTAGATCTTGATTAAATCATCATCAATTTCAACATCTACATATGAGCCTACAAGGTTGTATGGTACTGAATAGAAGTTGTTCTTAATCTTGATGTGATAGTTTACTGGCACTTTTATATATCCAAAATGAATTACAAAGTTTGGAACATCGCTTGCTTTTCTGCATTCTCCTTTTTCAAAGTTATTGAAGATGTACTCGCGTGTGAAGACATCATGTCCTCTAAAAGGAGCTCTGTTGATCTTCACATTTACAATATCTTGCAGCTCGTAATTTGCCTCATTAATAGATAAGTTTGCATTTAGAAGAGGCAGTACTCTTTTCTGTATTAAGTTAACAGAATGCTCAACAGCACTTTTCTCATTAGGTGCAAAAATGTCATTGGCATTAACCATAACACCGCATCTTTGCATGAAGTATCTAAAGTTCTCATTTAAAAGTGCTTCATGACCTAAAAGATGTTTAATAACTAAGCATTTAGGATTATCAATTAACAACTGCTTTGGATATACCTTAAAAAACTTAAAGCCTTCTCGTAGTGCGTTGATGGTAGTTTTTGTAGTTTGATCTTCAACTAAATAGGCAAAGGTATAGTAGCTTGCAGAAAATGTTAAAACTAAGATGCTATAGTTATGAGGAATGCCTTGCTCATCTTTTAAAGTAATTTTTTGACCGCACCAATCAAGTTCTAGCTCATCTCCGTAAATGTGTTCTTTATGTAAAGATGTATTGTTAGTCTTAAAGCTACTTAATGCTTGATTTAGTCTTTTTCTAAAAGCAGTCTTTTTAAAAGGAATAAGTCCTAACTCATTAGCAGTAATTACATACTGAGCGTACAAGTCGTTTTTCGTAAGCTTCTTGTACATGTAATCTAGGGCATAATTATGAAAGTTAGGAGAGTAATAGCCAAAAAGTCTCTGCTGAACCTTTCTTTTGATCTTGATAAAGAATTGATTGTTATTGATAACAAGCTGTGCTTTATCTCCATAGATAATAGAGATTAGCTTTTCATTACTTAGATAGCAGATCTCTTCACAACTTCTGATAACAGAATCTTTTAGCTTTGCCTTGTACTTTTGTACAGTAGTCTTGGCAATGTTAAAGAGATTGCAAATGTCCTTGTAAGTGTGCTTTTGCATGATTGCAAAGCAGACATGCCTTAAAAGATCAACTGAGATGATTTTTCCTTGTTGCATAAGACCTCCTGAAAAATACAGTGAAGTCTTTTAAGTTTAGGTCACAAATTTGATCTATTCCAAAAGTGGTTGTTTTTATCACATTAATATCAAGTATTTTTGTCACAAAGTTAAGACAATCCTTCCGTATCTAGCGAACGCGTATCTTTGGTATGGGGGGACGACACGCCTTTATTTCATCTTTATTTGATCAAGTCACCTCCGCCTATCGCAACCTCAGAACTCTATAAAAATCTCTCCTGCTCACGAAATTTCTAATTTAAGTTTGCAATAAAAGTAAGCCTTAATAGATCTCCTAAGATACTTTTACCTCTCATAATTATGGGATGTAAAAATATGAAAAAAATTAATCTATTAGCAGCTGCAGTTCTAGCTGCTGCTTTCGCAATGCCTGCTCAGGCTGACTATACTCCAAATGTAAACTTTAGCGGTTATATGCGTTCTGGAGTTTCATCACAGCATGTTAATGGTTATGCTACTGGTCTCGCAGGTCGTTTAGGTGCCGAGCAAGATACCTATGGTGAGATTGGTTTAGGTACTGATGTCGCTAAAATTGATGACACCGTTTGGTCTGTTTATACAATGTTTGCTTATAAGACAAAGATCGATGGCGGATCATGGCAGGATAACCGTGCAGGTGCTGACGGTAATTTTGGTGATGATGGTGCAAATGCTGGACATTGGTCTGCAGCAAACGGTTTCCGTCAGTACTTTGTTTCAGTTAAAGGTTTAATGGACTGGGATAAGGATGCAACCATTTGGGTTGGTAAGAAATATGTTCGTCGTGAAGATATTCATATAACAGATAACATTTATCAGGATATTTCTGGTATGGGTGCCGGTATTGATTACATGCAGGTAGGTCCTGGTAAGTTATCTTTAGCATGGGTTCGTCACGATTTCCATAATCAGAAATATATTAACGATAATGGAGATGTTTTAGATGGTAATAACTGGCTTTCTTATCACATCTTCGATGTAGAGTATGATTTACCTGCTTGGGATGGTGCAACTTTAGAGTTCCGTGGTACTGTAAAGCTTCCTAAGAAAGATACAGACAACAAAGAGTACTATACCAAAGCTAATGGCTCACAGGCTATGATGATTGAGTTAAATCAGGGCTATTCTCTAGGTTGGAATAAGAGTGTTGTAAGATACATTCATGGAAATGTTGATCAGACTGGTGATGCAAACTCAGGTCCTACTAAGATGGGTGCTCAGTATAACAGCATTGGTGAAGATGCAACTTACAATACTTGGAACAACAATAGCGGTGATAAGAATGCATATCGTTGGCAGTTCTACAACTTCGGTGAGACACATTTCACTGAAAATGTAGGTATGTTCCATGTTATCGCTGGAACATTTGCTGATGGATATGACAATAACATAACTTCTAAGGATAGCGATAGAGCATTCCAGTTAGTAGTTCGTCCATACTTAAAGTTAACAAAGATGACAAGATTATTAGCTGAAGGTGGTTTCTTCACTTCAACTGATAAATACATCGATGGTTCTAAGGTAAATAAGCAGGTTCAGAAGTTAACTTTAGCATATGCTTTAACTCCTGATGCAGGCAACTTCTGGTCACGTCCTGAGATCCGTTTCTACGGTACATACTTACACTCAAACGGAGCTTACAACTTATCAGAGTGGGGTAAGGCTCAGAAGAATAATGCCTTTGTTGTTGGTGTACAGGCTGAAGCTTGGTGGTAATAGATTAAGTTCTATAACTTAATAGTTTAGAATTGAAGAGCGGTAGGGAAACTTACCGCTCTTTTGCATTTGTTAGAGTGTACAGTTAGTCAAACTGCTTTAGAAGTTTGTACTCTTCATCTACCATGTATGAGTTTAGATTCTCTTTTTCCTCTCGATTTAGTACATTTTTCAAAGCTGTGTTAAAAAGAATGGTGCTTTTCTTATCTCTGAGCTCCTTATATTTATTGATTACATACAAACAAGCTTTCTTAACTTCAACAAACTCATTTGATCTGCTCAATATTGCTTTGCAAAAATCCAAAACTTCCGAGCTTTGACTTTTAGCAAGTTTCAAGATGTCACTAGGCTTTTTAAGTAAGTTGTACTCAAAATATTTTTGATGATTTAAAGGAAGGTGAGTACTGTTAGTTACAAATTCCTTCTCTCCATCTTTTAGTTTGTGCCTAGCAATTAAATCTTTGTCTTGGTAGATCTTGATTAAATCATCATCAATTTCAACATCTACATATGAGCCTACAAGGTTGTATGGTACTGAATAGAAGTTGTTCTTAATCTTGATGTGATAGTTTACTGGCACTTTTATATATCCAAAATGAATTACAAAGTTTGGAACATCGCTTGCTTTTCTGCATTCTCCTTTTTCAAAGTTATTGAAGATGTACTCGCGTGTGAAGACATCATGTCCTCTAAAAGGAGCTCTGTTGATCTTCACATTTACAATATCTTGCAGCTCGTAATTTGCCTCATTAATAGATAAGTTTGCATTTAGAAGAGGCAGTACTCTTTTCTGTATTAAGTTAACAGAATGCTCAACAGCACTTTTCTCATTAGGTGCAAAAATGTCATTGGCATTAACCATAACACCGCATCTTTGCATGAAGTATCTAAAGTTCTCATTTAAAAGTGCTTCATGACCTAAAAGATGTTTAATAACTAAGCATTTAGGATTATCAATTAACAACTGCTTTGGATATACCTTAAAAAACTTAAAGCCTTCTCGTAGTGCGTTGATGGTAGTTTTTGTAGTTTGATCTTCAACTAAATAGGCAAAGGTATAGTAGCTTGCAGAAAATGTTAAAACTAAGATGCTATAGTTATGAGGAATGCCTTGCTCATCTTTTAAAGTAATTTTTTGACCGCACCAATCAAGTTCTAGCTCATCTCCGTAAATGTGTTCTTTATGTAAAGATGTATTGTTAGTCTTAAAGCTACTTAATGCTTGATTTAGTCTTTTTCTAAAAGCAGTCTTTTTAAAAGGAATAAGTCCTAACTCATTAGCAGTAATTACATACTGAGCGTACAAGTCGTTTTTCGTAAGCTTCTTGTACATGTAATCTAGGGCATAATTATGAAAGTTAGGAGAGTAATAGCCAAAAAGTCTCTGCTGAACCTTTCTTTTGATCTTGATAAAGAATTGATTGTTATTGATAACAAGCTGTGCTTTATCTCCATAGATAATAGAGATTAGCTTTTCATTACTTAGATAGCAGATCTCTTCACAACTTCTGATAACAGAATCTTTTAGCTTTGCCTTGTACTTTTGTACAGTAGTCTTGGCAATGTTAAAGAGATTGCAAATGTCCTTGTAAGTGTGCTTTTGCATGATTGCAAAGCAGACATGCCTTAAAAGATCAACTGAGATGATTTTTCCTTGTTGCATAAGACCTCCTGAAAAATACAGTGAAGTCTTTTAAGTTTAGGTCACAAATTTGATCTATTCCAAAAGTGGTTGTTTTTATCACATTAATATCAAGTATTTTTGTCACAAAGTTAAGACAATCCTTCCGTATCTAGCGAACGCGTATCTTTGGTATGGGGGGACGACACGCCTTTATTTCATCTTTATTTGATCAAGTCACCTCCGCCTATCGCAACCTCAGAACTCTATAAAAATCTCTCCTGCTCACGAAATTTCTAATTTAAGTTTGCAATAAAAGTAAGCCTTAATAGATCTCCTAAGATACTTTTACCTCTCATAATTATGGGATGTAAAAATATGAAAAAAATTAATCTATTAGCAGCTGCAGTGTTAGCTGCTGGTGCTTTATCTTCTTCAGCAGTATTTGCAGCTCCTGCAAATATGTCTGGCTATTTCCGTGCAGGTGCTAAGCACTCAAACAACGTTAACAACAATAACTACCAGGTAGGTAGAGTTGGTCGTTTAGGCAATGAGTCAGGTTTTGCTGATATCCTTTTCTCAGCTGACATTGCAAACGTAAATGACACTGTTTGGTCAATGGGCTACATGATTTCTATGGGTGAAGATGGCAATCGTAAAGATTGGCATTCAAACTTTGCTTGCCGTCAGTTATACGGTGAGGTTAAAGGTCTATTCGGTGGTTTAGATGATGGTACCTTATGGGTAGGTAAGCGTTACGGCCAACGTGAAGACGTACATATCACTGATCATTACTACTACATTGGTTCATGGGGTACTGGTGTTGGTATCGAGAACTTAACCTTAGGTTCAGGTAAGTTATCTTTTAACTGGGTAACCAATGATCAAGCTGACATTAAGCTTGCATTAAAGAACAACGTTTCAGATCGTGACATCTTAAATAAGACTTTCAACGAAGATACTTATTCTTGGGATGAGGAAAAAGGTGCTGGTGTTTGGAAACATGAGCCAAGCTACAAGACTGCTGGTACTGTAAATACATTTGATGTACGTTACAAGTTCCCTGTATGGGATGGCGCATCTTTCCAAGTAGGTGAGTCATACATGACCTTTGAGCGTGGCGATAACGAAGGTTGGTACAAGCAGACTAAGGGCGTAGCAGATGTTAACAACTCTAACTTAGTAACCTTAGAGTTAAATCAGAGCTTACTAGGTGGCTTTAACAATACTGTTTACCAGTTTGTTAAGGGCTCAACAGCTCAAGATATCCACTGGGGTGCAGGTTCTGCAGTTGATAACAATGGTAATTCAAACAACGCTTACGGCCATCGTTTAATGAACTTCGGTTGCGTAAAGTTTGCTGATAACTTCGGTATG
>Ga0256407_10009227_pt1 | contig 14173 bp, 15 predicted proteins | sample RumenRJG_04DNA_FD_193489 | JGI IMG/M metagenome (GOLD analysis project Ga0256407, IMG submission 193489) | Bovine rumen microbial communities from Lethbridge, Alberta, Canada - RJG_04 | ecosystem: Host-associated > Mammals > Digestive system > Stomach > Rumen | place: Canada: Alberta... | reverse complement strand
CGGAATATCCGTTTAAGGACAAGGTGACACGTCTGTTGAGCGGACCACTGGGAGGCGATCAGGAGATAGGTGCCATGTTGGCCGAAGGTAAGATAGACATGCTGATATTCTTCTGTGACAACCTTGCTGTACAGGGTCATCAGAACGACGTGTCGGCCCTGAGCCGTCTGGCATCGCTCTACAATATTGCCTTTGCTACAAACCGTACTACGGCAGACATGCTGCTTACCTCCACCTTGCTTGGAGATGAGTCATACACTCGTATAGATCCTGAGTGCATACAGCATTATGCCAACAGGAAATTGTAGATATATCAGGCAAATTATTAAAGTACTGCGGCAAATGCCAATTGGTAATTGCCGCAGTATTTTGTTATAAGCTATTGAACCACTTTACATTGATCCCTTTATAGCCTTACCTGTCAAGGGACTGTCCCCTGACATCCATCTCCTGACATCTCAAATCTTTCGATTATGCAAGAATTTCCGCGAAATATTTGGAAGTTTCAAAAAAAGTTTCTATCTTTGCAGCGTGAAAGGTGGAACCAAGTAGAGCCACGATGTGCGGAACGGTGGCATGGCTGCAGCAATGCAGAGATGATGAGCAATTCGACCTTGCCGCTTGGTTTCATAAACATAGCGACCGTCATTCATCCGAATGGCGGTCGTTTTCTATCTTATGATACTTCGGTAAAGTAAACTCCATGGGGTCTTTTACGCGTGTTGCCGTAATGAAATTCACTAATTTTACGTGGTCTCTCATTACCTTCATCTTATAGTTGGGATGAACTATAAACTTTGATATACCATCTGTATATATAAAACACTCGCCATCGTAATACAGATCCATTTTGAATCTGTTTTTAGGAAACTGCACAAGTTCGTCTGTTGTCACCACTAGGCCTTTAGCCTCTTTTGAAGCTCGCATGCAGTGTTGCAATTGTTTTGCACTCATATACAGTTGGTTGCTAGCCAGGGTTACTCCGTTAGTCTGTGCAAACAGCACCATTCTCTGTTCCACTTCGCCAATGCTGAATGGCTGTATAGCCGAGAAACCTTTCTGCTGAATGTCGATCAATACGGTTGTTATAAGTTCTTCTATCGAGGGTATATCTGATTCCATCGTTGTTTCTTAAGTAAATCGGGCTGCAAAGGTACAAATAAAAAACGAAACCGCCAAACTTTGTTGACGGTTTCTGCTTTTTCTTACGCTCCTACACAGCTCGTGGCGCCCAGCGCCGTTACTATGGCCGTAGCAACAGATGCTATGATCTGTACAATAAACTTAAACGTTTCCTTCTTTGTCATGGTTTCGTTAGGTTATTAGGTTAATTACTTCGTGTACGGAAAATGAAAATGGGGTGGGGCTCAGAGGCCCCATGCCCCTAGTGGCTAATTTTGATCCATTTCGCCGTCGTCGGTTCGGGTGCTGCCACCACCACTGGTGTTTCCACCCTGATTTCCAGCCTGATTCTCAGGATCCTCGATTGTACCTGGGTCAGAACTCGTTACTCGCTTCACTTCCTGGCCTTTGCGGTCGTAGCAGGTTATCTGGATGGCGGTATTTGCCAGCTCGTCCTTCAGGTCAACCGTTGGGGTGAACACTATGCGGCGGGTGCTTATCAGTCCGGCCTTTACCTCATCGGCAGTAGCCACACTCTTTGCTCGCAGACCGAATCGCATGGTTCCCAGACCAGGCAGCGCTACCGAGTGACCCTCTGTGGCCCACGCCTTGATTACCTCGCCTGCAGCATCCCAGCATGCCTGCATGATACCCTTGCTCACACCGCTGCGCAAAGCAGCCTCCTTGATCACCTTGTCCTGCGAGAGCGAGGTGTAAATCTCCGGCATCATCACATAGCGGTACTTGCCTGCGTGAGTGCCAATCTTCTGCAACTTTTCCTGTGCTTTAACTTTTAGTGCCATAATTGTTTGTTTAGTTTTTGTGTTGGTTGTTATTATTTATTTTGACAATGCAAAGGTACTACTTTTTCGCGAGATATGCAAGTATAGAGTGTTAACGAATTGTTAACCGCAGACCTATGATTTTCGGCCTGCACCTAAGCAAATTTTCTCCTACACGTAGAAAATATTTTTTCCACGTGCGAGGGCTCTATTCAGGTGCGCACAGCGCACAGTGCACAGTTTTATAATGAGCCCTCGCATCTGCCAGCACTAAAAGTACTATATATATAATATATATATTATATATATAGTAAAATTATTATACACAGATTCCTCTTCATTCAATACCACCTCGCCTAAAAAACTGTGCTCTGTGCGCTGTGCGCACTACCCCAAAGCCCGCTTTCCACTACCCAAAAGCTGTTTTCCACTACCCAAAAGCTGTTTTCCACTACCCCAAAGCCCGCTTTCCACTACCCAAAAGCTGTTATCAGTGAACACCTAAGAAACATCTTTAATGATAATGAGCTAGACAAAGAAGTGGTAGTTCGGAAATTCCGAACAACCACTCAACATGGTGCAATCGAAGGCAAAACTCAGACTCACGAGGTACTTCACTACAATCTCGATGTTATCATTGCTCTTGGTTATCGTGTCCAGTCGCCTATAGCAGTACGAACTCCCAATGTTTTCCGCGGCTTATCGCGCTTTTGGTATCAAAATCACCTGGGAAAAGCCCTCAACAGGCACTACTATTATGTTAGATACCACATGGCTCGAAGGCACAACAATCTACTTTGATTAGCTGTTTTGCACTGATTTTGCGTTAAAAACTTGCAGAAATCGCTGAAAATCTTAAATCGTCAACACGCTGTTGACGAATTGAAGATGCCAATTTTCTTTGGTCAGATTCCCTGGGGACATCATATCCAGATTTTTACAAAATGTCAATCTATAGAGGAGGCTCTGTTTTACATAAATTATTCAAAATGATGATTAATAGCTTCCGAAAATAAATAAAACCACCCGGAGGTGGTTTTAAATGGGTAGTGACGTATACGGCTTGCCCTCTCGGGAAACTTACCCGGATAGCCAAAACTTACGTTCTGACGGTGCAAAGATACGAAGTATAATTGAAAGTTTCAAATATTTTGGGACTTTTTTTGTTGCACGACGATTTTTTTTGCAAAGTTCTTCTTTATTTCCATTTTTATTTGTGTATATCATATTATTGTAGTACCTTTGCACTCAGATTACTTAGATTACAGATAACCATAATGAACGAGATACAGACAATACAGAATAAGATATACGAGATTCGTGGTCAGCGCGTAATGCTCGATTTTGACCTTGCAGCTATGTATGGGGTCGAGACAAGAGCGCTTAATCAATCAGTGAAACGTAACATTGAACGTTTCCCTGAAGATTTTATGTTTCAATTGACAAAAGGCGAGTTTGAAATATTGACAAATCAAGTAATGAAATCACAGGAGACAGACTCTGATGCGTCTGATTTTTCAGGGGATTCAAACTTGTCATCACAAATTGTGATTTCAAGATTAATTGACAAAAATGGTAAATCTTGGGGCGGCTTAAGGAAACCTCCTTATGCTTTTACTGAGAATGGAGTAGCTATGCTTAGCAGTGTTCTTCGCTCACCGTTAGCCATTCAGGTTAATATTGGTATTATGCGTGCCTTTACTGAGTTTCGCCGTATGGCTTCTACGTTGGCTCTCCCCAATACAGCTAAAGATATCGCCCAATTACGGAAAGACTTCGAGGATTTGAAACTTGACATAGAGGATATCCTGCATGACCAGAACGACATAAACGAAAGCACTCGTATGCAACTGGAAAATATAACTTTAGCCTTATCTGAACTCCAGGCTAAAGAACCCAAAGCAAAACCAAGACGAAGAATTGGTTTTATACAAAATGATGATAAATAGCAAAGATACGCGCTCGGCTTTTGCCGCTTGCCTTGGCAAGAAGTAATATTGAAAGTTCCAAATATTTTGGGACTTTTTTTGTTGCAGAACGATTTTTCTGGCAAAGTTTTTATTTATTTTCTCTTGAGAAAATTTGCACAAGTCGACGATTTTTTCTACTTTTGTACCTGATTAATAATAACGCAAAATATTGAAATGGTTAAAAAGAAGGAAAATACTACCTCGATAGGTTTCGAGGATGCTATATGGAGGGCTGCGGATAAACTGCGCGGCAATCTCAATGCCTCTGAGTATGAGGGAGTTGTGCTTGGCTTGATCTTCCTGAAGTATATCAGCGATAAGTTCGAGGCTAAGTTTGCCGAGTTGTCACAGGACGAGTATGCCGATGTGGAGGATAAGGATGAGTACGAGGCCGATGGCGTGTTCTTCGTGCCGCAAGATGCACGTTGGCAGGTTATCTCAATAGCAGCTCATACCCCAGAGATAGGAAAGGTGATCGACGATGCCCTGCTGGCTATCGAGCGCGAGAACCCGAAGTTACGTGGCGTATTGCCAGGCAACTATGCTCGCCCAGAGCTAGACAAACGCCGACTGGGCGATGTGGTAGACCTGTTTACCAATATCCATATGCTGGCCTCGGGCGATGAGAAAGATTTGCTTGGCCGAGTGTATGAGTACTGTCTGCAGAAGTTTGCCTCGATGGAGGGTAAGAACGCTGGCGAATTCTATACGCCAAGCTGTATTGTGCGTACCATTGTTGAGATACTGCAGCCTTACGAGGGCCGCGTATACGATCCCTGCTGTGGTTCGGGCGGTATGTTTGTGCAGAGCGCTAAGTTTATCTATAATCATCAGAAGGACATCAACAGCATCAGCGTGTATGGCCAGGAGGCCAATCCGTCTACGTGGAAGATGGCTCACATGAATGTGGCTATCCGTGGACTTGAGGCTAATCTTGGTCAGAGCTATGCCGATACATTCTTCAACGATCAGCATCCTACGCTTAAAGCCGACTTTATCATGGCCAATCCGCCATTCAACCTCAGCGATTGGGGCGCAGATAAACTAGAGAAAGACCCACGCTGGAAGTTCGGACTGCCACCTGCTGGCAATGCTAACTTTGCCTGGATGCAGCATATGATTCATCACCTGTCGCCCAATGGTCGTATAGGACTTGTGTTGGCCAATGGCGCACTGAGTTCGCAGACTGGCGGCGAGGGCGATATTCGTCAGAAGATAGTCGAAGCCGATCTGGTGGATGGTATTATTGCACTCCCATCGCAGCTGTTCTATAGCACAGGTATCCCTGTGTCGCTGTGGTTCCTGTCGCGCCATAAGGAGCAGCCAGGTAAGGTGCTGTTTATCGATGCCCGCAACATGGGTACTATGGTTACGCGTGCTGTGCGCGAACTTATGCAGGAAGATATTCTACGCATTGCGGAGACTTTCGACAACTACCGTCGTGGTACTCTTGAAGATGAGGCTGGTTATTGTGCAGTGAAGACTCTGGAAGACGTTAAGGCTCAGGACTTTATACTCACTCCAGGTCGTTATGTAGGCATAGCCGAGCAAGAAGACGATGGCGAACCATTCGATGAGAAGATGAAACGCCTCACCACCGAACTCAGCGGCCTCTTTGCCGAGAGCCACCGTCTGGAAGTTGAGATCAAGAAACAGTTGGGGAGTATTGGATTTGAGATTTAATTTTGTAGTGCTTATTATAAATAATTGAAAATTTAGGCAATGATTAAAATACTAGAAGAAGAAAAGGAACTTTATAGATATCGTAATATGCTTTTCAGACTCTATTGGGAATTCTTGGATTATAGAGAGACTTTGGCGAAATGCGGTGTCGGCGACCCTGAAGGATGGGAGATGGATGAAGATCTTGATACAGCAATCCGTTTGGAGGACAGAATTGTAGATCATAACATATCTGTAAGGGCACTAAATGTGCTTCGCTCTCATGGTTGCTATACACTGATGGATGTTGTACAGCTTACAGAGAAGACTCTTAAGGAAACACCAGCCTGTGGTAAGCTGACTTTAAATGAGATTAAGGATCTCTTAGCCGAGTTTGGGCTAGAGTTGGGGATGGATGTGACTAAGTACAAATCTGTTAATTTTATTGCTTCTCTACCCCCAAGATCATTGATAAAGAAGTAAGTATGACGTTCAAGAAAAGCGAAAAAGAAATCATCAAGGCCATAGTGAAATATGGCGAGAAAGATAATTCTATGGCAAAGGTGCTCAATAAGAGCCAATTGCTAGAGAAGAAAGGTATTGTGATAGCTTTTGCTAGTGGTCGCAACTATGTATTTCGTGATAAGAAGAAATATGATTGGGAAGACGCAAAGGCTATTAGCTATGTTGCTGAATTGATTTCTTTGATTAGGTTTCTTGTAGATAACAGGCTCATCACCATATTGCCCATCAATTTGCGTGAGGCTCATGTGCTAGGCCGACAACAGGCAAGATTGGCCAGACCAGGTTATACAGAAGTTGATGATGCTATCCTTGAGGTCGATTCGAATATGGGCAATTGGATAGATAAAGCGACTAATCAACAGACATATTGGCCTAGATGTTATGAAGAGCGGGTACTGCCAATATCTACCTATCTGGAATGTTGGTTCTCTGTTAGTCAGGAGCTTAGAGATTTAGTTGATAATAACTTCAAATCAGAAGAGCAGATTCGTTTTGAAAAGCAGCAGCTATTGACACGAGTGTCGATAATCGTTGCGATTATTTTAGGTTTACTTGGAATAGTGTTTTAGATTATGAGTGATTGGAAAGAATATAAGCTAGAGGAAATAACCAAAAGGGTGAAGGTTGGTTATGTTGGCTCATGCGAACATGCTTATTGTGAATTCTCAGATAATGCAGTTCCAATGATAAGGACAACAAATCTGTCCAGTTATGGATTGGATTATTCTAATCTTAAGTATGTTACAAGAGAATTCCATGATTCGAACGTTAAATCCCAACTACATTATGGCGACATATTAATTGCACGACATGGCGATAATGGCAAGGCCTCGATTTATAATAGCCATGAAGAAGCAAACTGTCTAAACGTAGTAGTCATTGAAGCAGATGAAAATAAGGTACCATCATTATTTATAAAATATCTTTTCGATAGTCCATATATTAAGAACCAAATACAATCTTCAGTTGTTGGAAGCGTTCAAAATGTTGTCAACACTAAGACTATTGCGAATTTAGTAGTTAATATTCCAGATAGAGTAACTCAAGATAGAATAGTCTCTGTTCTTAATACATTAGATAAGAAAATCGAGTGCAATAGGAGGATAAATGAGAATTTGGAGCAGCAGGCGCAGGCTTTGTTTAAGTCTTGGTTTGTGGATTTTGAACCATTCAAAGATCAGCCCTTCGTAGAGTCTGAACTTGGTATGATTCCGCAGGGGTGGAAGGTTCAAGAGGTGCAAGAAGTGTTTAATATCAATATTGGTAAAACTCCACCAAGAAAAGAATCTGAATGGTTCTCTGAATCAAATGAGGACAATGTTTGGGTCTCTATTGCTGATATGGGTTCTTGTGGTACTTTTATTTCTGACTCAAGTGAATATCTGACGGATGAGGCAGTAAAACGTTTCAATATTCAGATGGTTGAGAAAGATTCTATCCTGCTAAGCTTTAAATTAACTGTTGGTAGAGTAGCTATTGCTGATACAAGATTAACAACTAATGAGGCCATTGCTCGTTTCATTCTCCCGGAAAAGTACTATCGTGAATTCTTGTATCTTTATCTTAAGCAATACAAGTATGGAAATTTGGGTAGTACGTCTTCTATTGCAACAGCAGTTAATTCAAAGACTATTAAAGGAATGAAATTGCTGATTCCGAATGTTGAGGTGATAGAGTTTTTTTGCAAGAATACAAGACCTCTATTTGAACAAATCCGAACTATCCAGCAAGAATCCCGTCGCCTGGCGGAGTTGCGTGATACGCTGCTGCCAAAGTTGATGTCGGGAGAGTTGAAGGTGGAAAATGTAACTTTTTAGAAAAAAGTATTTGCAATTAAAAAATAAGTTGTATCTTTGCAAAAAATATGAATCATGACATATCTGAATCAGTTTCACAAAGAGGCAGTGGAGAGGAAACTGCGGAAAATCGCAGAATCAATGAAATCGCCGATGAACTCCGTCGACGCTGCCAATTATATGAAGCACAACTTCGAGATAGCCAAGGCGATGTAAACCATCTGGATATTGAGCAACGCGTGGCTGAGCAATATGCTAAAGAAAACGGCATATGGCTACCGATGTGTGATGTTTTTGACTTAGGTGTACCAGGCCCAAGCGGAAACGAAAACGATACCTATGTTTCGAATGATATAATCTATAAAGTAAACAATCTGCTTAATACAGGTAGTATTCTACGTTTGCTTGATAGAATAATGTGGCACAACAACTTGTTTTACGATACAGCTTACACATTGCAAGGCTTTACTGGCTTTGATGGTCGTACAATAATGCCTGTGCTGCAGCAGAGATTGGTGAAAGATGCTGTTCCTGCAACAACTATTGAAATCGAAACATATATGGCTGCCATAGGATTTACCAAGCAGAATGATGAAGGTAGATATGCTAATGCAGAATATAAGGTCTGGGATTTAGTGCCTAGAAATGTGCTAAGAGATAAGGATGGTGATATTTTTATCATAGATGCGGAAATAGCTAAAAAAGAGTAATATGAGTATCGATCAGTTTGACGAAGACAGCTACGAGCAGACGCTGATAGAGCTATTCCAAGGGATGGGCTATCAGTATGAGTGCGGCTATGATGTGGAGCGCGACTTTCGCGAACCGTATTATGCCGACGATCTGCGCAAGAGTCTTCGCAGACTGAATCCTATGCTTAGCGACGAGGTGCTGAGCGAGGCGATGCGAAAGGTGACCCACGTGAACGAGGGTACGTTGGAGCAGCGCAACGAGCAGCTGATGGACTACCTGCAGAGTGGTGTGGAAGTGAAGTATGCTGAGGACGGACGACAGAAAACGGCCCTGGTGCGACTGATAGACTATAACGACCCACTGCACAACGACTTTAAGATAGCTAACCAATGGCGCGTGGTGGAGCATGAGGCTATACGCTGCGATATGGTGACATTCATAAACGGTCTACCACTAGTGGTGATAGAACTGAAATCGCCATCGCGCGAAGAGACTGACGAGGAGGATGCTTACACCCAGATAAAGCAGTATCAGCAGAAGTGCCCAAGCCTGTTTGTATTTAATGCATTCAGCGTGACCAGCGACATGCTGACCACCAAGGCTGGTACCATCACTGCCAAGGCTAATCGCTACATGGAATGGAAGAGCAAGGACGGAAAGGTGGAATCGGATGAGATAGCTGACTACGAGACATTCTTTCATGGCATATTTGAGAAAGCCCGTCTGATAGATATTCTGCAGAACTACGTATGCTTCGACCATAAAGATGGCCGACTGGTGAAGATAATGGCGGCCTACCATCAGTACTTTGCTGTAAACAAGGCGATGACTCACACTGCTACTGCAATAGGTGGCGATGGAAAGATTGGCGTGTTCTGGCATACGCAGGGCTCTGGTAAGAGTCTGTCGATGGTATTCTATGTGCACCGCCTGATACAGGAGTATCCGGAGTGTACCATCGTGGTGGTGACGGACCGTAACGACCTAGACCAACAGCTGTACGAGCAGTTTGCTGGTTGCCAGAAGTTTCTGCGACAGGAGCCGCAGCGCGTAGGTTTCGACTTGAACGAGAAGGGCAAGCTGACCAAGACGGCAGGTCGCGAAGACCTGGTGCGCAAACTGAAGGACCTGCAGACGGGTGGTATCATATTTACCACTATACAGAAGTTTGAGGAGGGTACTGGTTTGCTGTCGGAGCGCAGCAATATTATCGTAATAACCGATGAGGCTCATCGCTCGCAGTATGGCGATGAATACTGGGACGCTAAGACCGAGAAGATGAAGAAGGGCTATGCCCTGCTGATGCGCGAAGCTCTGCCAAATGCATCGTTTATAGGATTTACAGGCACCCCAATATCAGAGCGCGATCGCGACACCAAGGAGGTGTTTGGCGATTACATCGATGTGTACGATATGACTCAGGCTGTGGCCGATGGTGCTACAAGGCCAGTGTATTACGAGAGTCGTGTAATCAATCTGAATCTGAACGAGGACGCGTTACGCAAGCTGGATGAGGAGTTTGACAACCTGGCTGACGAAGGCGCTAGCGAGGAGCAGATAAGCAAGGCTCGCCACGACAACAGCGGCCTGCGCGAGATACTTTGTCACCCTGATACCATAGCCAGCCTATGTGCCGACATAGTGAAGCACTACGAGGAGAACCGTGAGCACGAACTTACGGGCAAGGCAATGATAGTGGCATACAATAAGGATGCTGCTGTGAAGATATATCGTAAGTTGCTTGAGATGCGCCCGGAGTGGCAATTCAAGATGCACGTGGTGGCTAGTGCTGCTAATACGGATAATCCCGATTGGGCCGACGTGATAAAGCCTAAATGGAATCGTCAGTATGCAGCCCTGTTTAAGGAAGACAACTCACCCATGAAGATAGCCATCGTGGTGGATATGTGGTTGACCGGATTCGACGTACCGTCGCTGGCCACGATGTATGTATACAAGCCTATGAAGGGCCACAACCTGATGCAGGCTATCGCGCGTGTGAATCGTGTATTCCCTGAGAAGGAGGGTGGACTGATAGTTGACTACGTTGGTATAGCTCAGGCGCTGAAACAGGCCATGCAGGATTATACCAATCGCGACCGCAAGCAGTTTGGCGATCCTGACATCAACAAAACGGCTAAGGTGAAGTTTCAGGAGAAGTTGGAGATATGTCGCGACTTGATGCATGGATTTGATTACGATGGATTCTATGAGGGTTCAGACCCTGTGCGTGCTAAGTTGATAACAGGAGGAGTGAACTTTATGTTGGCTCCTGATAAGGCTGATAGATTGAAAGACTTCCTTAGGGAGAGCGAGTTAATGCATAATGCAAAGACGTTATGTAGGTCGTTGCTGACACTGCGCGAGATTCGTGAAGAGGCCTATATGGATGCGGTTAGAGTGATGCTGAAAAGATTCACACTGAATCATGGACCAATAACACGTCATGACATAAATGAGCGTATAGCCCGCCTGATAGAACAGAGTATACAGAGCACAGGTGTAATAAATCTGTTTGAGGGACAGCGCGAGTTCTCGCTGTTTGATGAGGGATTCCTTCAGGAACTGAAGAAGATGAAGGAGAAGAACCTGGCTGTACAGCTACTGGAGAAACTGCTGAAGGAGCGCATACGCAAGTACGAGCGTACCAACGTGGTGCAGAGTCAGAAGTTCAGCGAGTTGCTCAATCAGTCGCTATCCAACTACCTGAAGGGTATGCTTACCAACGAGGAGGTGATAGAGGAGCTGCTGAAGATGGCTGCTGAAATAAAGAAGAACGAGCAGGAGGGCGACAAGCTAGGACTGAGCGTAGAAGAAAAAGCCTTCTACGATGCGCTGACATCGCCTGAGGGTATACGCGATGCATACAGCAACGAAGACTTTATAGCACTGACCAAGGAGCTGACAGAACAGCTGCGCAAGAACCGTACCATCGACTGGAATCGCAAAGAGACGGCCAGAGCCAAGATGCGCGTGATGATTAAGCGATTGCTTAAAAAATATAAGTACCCGCCAGAGGGGCAGGAGCAGGCATTGCAGGTAGTGATGGAGCAGTGCAACAAGTGGGCTGATGACGAGGATAATGTAATCAGCGTAAACTTCGCAGCCCGCGAAGAAGAAATGCCATTACACATGGCCGCCGAGCCGCTTTTACCACCAGAGCAAGATTTTTAACACGATGCCATTCGGGAAGGTTCTTATTCAGAAATCCCCTGCTTACAATTGTAGGCAGGGGACGCTTTTGGTGGAATATTAGATATTAATCGTACCATAGTTCTCCACCTAGAACCTGAGTGCTTACGTTTGCGCTACTACTTGGAAGGATAAAAGCGAACTCAGGCTCATTACTTTCTCTCTCATTTTCTCTTAAATTCATAATCAACAACCATAAATAAATAACTAAAGTAAAATAGCAAATGTAACATGGTGCAAAGGTACGGCGATTTACCGAATACTGCAATACCATATAGATGGGATATTTGAGCCATAGATATGGTATTTAAGTCGAAATGTAGGGGTATAATTGGCAAATGGGCTAGAAAAGGCAAATGTGGACAAAAAATTTTTTTGCCCAATATTAGGCGTGTATTTACTTTACAAATTTATTGGTGGTTGCTGCGGTGCAGCAACTGCTTTTTGTAATATATAAAATCTCTTGAAACATGCAAGTTTTTGGGCGTTTTTCTTGGATTTTTGGGGCTAAAAAAAGATTGGTTTTTTGACTTTATTTCGAAAAAAAATTCTACCTTTGCAGCCGTTTTCGCTTAAAAAAAGCGGAATGTGTTTAACATTTTAAAGTTTTTATATTATGACTAAGATTTATTTAAAGCTACTTCGTGTAGCGCGTGTTTTCCAGTTATTGGGCTGCCAGCAAGCGAGACTGGAAGTTGTGGTGAAGAAACGACTAAGACGTTTGCTGGCGAACCGAAAGAAGGTTAATAAAGGATTGTCAATCCATATTGGTAGTACCAAAATTTATATCGTACTGAATGGTGATGTGGTGAAGCAACTCAATGCTATTTTGGAGAAGAACAATAATGTATCATTTACTAAAACAGAGGGCAAATGAATAAGGAGGAGAAGTTTAATTTTATAAAAGGCATCATGCAGGGCGTGAATATGGACCGCACTCAGGTAGTGTTTGTGCTCGAGTCGGGCAATAACGTTAGCTATACCAACAATGAACCTAAAGCCGAGGAAACAACCCATAAACACCATCATGTAAACGATGTTATAATGGAATACGTGGGCCGCCTGATGCCGGTGGTACGCGAGGAGGTTGCCGACAAGTACATCATGATATGGCAAGAGATACTGGCAAACAACATGGTAAAGCAAGTGATTTACAACAAGGGTAAGCAACAGGACACGTCGTTTAATCGTAATCTTGTGGCGCAGATTATTCACCAAATCTCGCCCAAGGTCTATCTGTCGGAAGCCAAGCCGACGGTGCTTGCAGAGTATCTGGAGCCCGAAAAGGGCGCTAACCATGCCGTGAGACAGAAGCTGGGGGAGACACCTGAGAATGTAATCAAGAAAGAGATAGATAAATGTATGGAAAAGTACGTTTAGAAGTAGTCTTTTCTGAAAGAATCCTGAAAGTTGAGTTCCTGTAAAAGGGGACTCAACTTATTTTGTATCAGATAGTTACGCAAGAATGAAAGTTGGCCGCAACTTTCTTTCTTTTTTTCACTGGAATAGCTGTTGTACTTTTGCACTCGCAAACCTGAAACGACACGGGTGTTGCGAGTGTTCTCATACATGCTGATACCAAAATCACCTTCCGAACGGCGGGAGGCGATATTTCTGCGTATATGTGCATGTATACGCATGCGTGCGGAAGGCGCGCGTACATTATTTAAAATTAAATTATTAACTTTTTAAAATACAAACAAGATTATGATTACAACAACAGTTATTTCAACAACAACAAGTTTATCAACCCGTAAGGCTGCTCATTATAACGAGCAGCAGGAGCTGCGAATGACTTCGCTGGACATTGCGGAACTCTGCGGGAAGCAACACAGACACGTGATGGAGGCTATCAGAAAGATGGAGCCTGCGTGGGTGAAAGTACATGGGTCGAAATTTCGGCTGATGTTCCGCGAGGTGACAATTGGTCACGGCGCTGTTCGCCAAGATCCATGTTATACGCTCACCAAAACAGAGACTCTATACATCGCTACCAAGTTTAAGGATGAGATGCGAGCCAAGCTGGTACTGCGATGGGAGGAGCTGGAGCGAGAGCGACTTGAGCAGGGCCGCTTGCAGAAACCTAAAGAACTGCGACTGCTGGCAACGGCGCAGGAGGTGCTGCACGAGTCGGAAGAAATCGTAGGCGGACAGCTTGATATCGCTAACGAGGAATCGGACGGCTGCTTCACGGCAACGGAAATCGCCGAGGTGTTTAACATGAATGCTCACGATCTGAACTCATTCCTGGTGGATATGAACATACAGCGCTGGGCTGGCGGTCAGTACCGACTGACACCGCAGTACGCCGAACTTGGCCTGGCTGCCGACCGACTGAGTATAGGCTACTCGCTGAAAGGCAAGCTGAAGTACAACACCTATCTGGTGTGGACCGAGAAAGGCCGCGACTTTATTATGGACCTGGTAAGAT
>Ga0256407_10009222_pt1 | contig 14176 bp, 13 predicted proteins | sample RumenRJG_04DNA_FD_193489 | JGI IMG/M metagenome (GOLD analysis project Ga0256407, IMG submission 193489) | Bovine rumen microbial communities from Lethbridge, Alberta, Canada - RJG_04 | ecosystem: Host-associated > Mammals > Digestive system > Stomach > Rumen | place: Canada: Alberta... | reverse complement strand
AAGTTTTGCAGGAAATATCATCGTGTTCCAAGATACATAACAGTTCCAAGTCTTGATGTTAAGGTGTCATTTGAACTGTACCTTTATTGTATCAGTAAAATTGTATTGTTCATTGATAAAAATAAGAAATTGCCGAACTATTGTAATTTTAATAAATCATTCAGTTCAAATGCTCAAAAGGTTACTTCAACAGTGAAAAAAGAGGTTAAGAAATCTACATCAACCAGTAAAAAAACAAACAGTTGTTCAAATCCTTATACCTCTTCACCAAATTTACCTGAAAGTGAGAGAGGACAGAACACAAGTTACGGATGTGCCAACAATGGGGAACAGGAAGCATTATACAAACTTACAGGTAAAATCTTCAAGGAATCCGAACTTGCAAAGCTAAGTGCAACCACAACCAGAGGAACCAGTCATAGTGGAATCAACACTTGCATAGCGGCAATAGCAAAGAAGTTAGGAATCAAGCTCACAGTAAAATGGGTTAACTTCAGCAGTCTTGGAAAAACTATGGATGAAAGATTTGAAGCCCTTGGGAAAATAATCTGCAAATCAAATAAGGCCGTGATAACCCATATTGCTTATATGGATGGTGGTGAAGACTTATTTGATAAGGATGGGGTATGGTATGGGCATTTTGAACCAATCAAATCCATAAACACAAAGACAAAAACTGTAAAAGTATTGAACAGTTTAGGATATAAAAAAGCAAGTGGAGGATATAAAGGCCATATACAGGACAGAAGCTTCAAGGTTGAAGCCAGTTACCTAGCCAATACCACTGGAGGCCAACCTTCAATTTGCATAATAACAAAAGGATAAGTGATATGTCATGTTGGATTATTTAGATTTTTTACAAAAAGTTAATGATTTGTTTTTTAAGATCATTGGAGAAAATTCAATCACTATAAATTTACAAGTTTTCATCAATGGAAAGAGACATGAGTTAGATCTTCCTGATGAGAATGAACTGATTAATGACTATGTACAATAAAAATAAAACGAGGTGTATAGAATTGGAAAGTTTAAAAGTACCGTCTAGGATTGTAACTGTTATAGTTACTGTAGTTATTGCTTTGTTGACTTATGTTGCCACTATGACTCCAGAGGCTTTAGCTGCTTACTTGCCACAGGAATTTGCAGGTTATGCTGCATTGATAATTGTTATAGCTGCTGCTATAGTGAATCAGTACAGTGAAGAGAAAAGGGTTGAAAGGGCTGAAGAGTTAGCGATACAGAAGTCCGCTACTGTGCTTGGTGCTCCTTTGGATGGTGGAATCGTTTTGAATGATGAGTATATAGCTCCAGATGATTCAGAAACTGAAGATGTTTCTGATGATGGATGTTAAAGGACCAAAAAAAATAACCCTATTTTTGTGGAAAAGTTAGTTTTTGAGAGGCCATAAGACTTGATTGTTTTATGGTCTCTTATTTTTTTTTAAAATAATTGTTTTACATTGCTTGTATTACAAATCGGTAGTTTATTAAGGGATTAAGGCCATAAATAATACATAGGAGAGGCAAATTTTGTTTTATTAAATTTTTGATGTATGGTTTGGTTTTTTTAAATTTGCATTTTTTGTTTTCTCTTCTTTGATAATTTTGTATTAGTTTATTAATTGATTGTTTATGATTTGCCTTTCCTGCCTTTAAAAATCACCTTATATTAGTTCAAATACCAGGTTTGTATCAAAAAATCAAAGGGAATCCAACCTAATGGATTCCCTCTTTTTTTACATAAATTTATATTGTTCGTAACATTTAGGAATGTTTAGGTTTCTAATTTTATATACTAGTTTTTACAGAATAATAATCACTCTTTTTTAAATATTAAAAAAACATAACCAAGCCAGAAAATATCCACTTGCTTATTTGGAATCAGTACAATTTTATTTAGTTTAAACGATAGCTCTTCAATTCCACATCAAAACAGATTCTATGATTTGGAAATTGATATGGATGCAATCAAAAGCATCTTTGCAGGTGGAACTGCTGGAGCTATCTTAGGATTTTTACCGGGATTTGGTCCTGCTCAAGGAAGCATTATAGCGCAAGGGGCATGTGGAACAAGTGATGACAGTGATGATACAAAGAACTTTCTATTAGCTAATAGTGGATTAAATACTTCAGACACTCTCTTCTCGTTAATAGCTATTTACTTGATTGGTAATCCACGGAGCGGAATTGCTGTATATATGTCCTATTTGATTTCGCAGTTCACTTTATCACATCTATTGATATTCACTTTTGCTTCTTTAATTGCAGTTTCAATATCTTTGATGATCTGTTTGAAATTAGGCGACAGCTTTTCAAATCTCATGCAGGGAATAGATTATAAAAAGCTTTCGTTAGCAGTGATTTTATTGATGATCGCAATTTTGTACGCTTTTGCAATAATCTACAAAGGGCCAATTTTATATCTTACACTTGCATTGGTCACTACTACTGCTATGGGTTTGCTTCCACATTATTTAGGGGTGAGCAAATCACATCTGATGGGTGTTCTAATATTACCTGCTATAATAATTTACATGCAGATGTACATTTAGAATAATCATATTATTGTTTTATAATCTGAATTATACTAATTTCAAATGGCTTTTAACATGATTTGGTGATTTTGATGGAAATGAATTCAGCCCGTAATGATAATTCTAATGATGATTTTAATAATAATCTGATTCCCATATACAATGTCTTGAAATTTAAATTTTCAGATGAAGAAAAGCTCATATTGGAAGAGTTAAGGGAAAATCTTATAGATTTGGCTATTTCAGAGAAGATGTCCTCCTTTAACGAGGAACTTATATTGAAGGATATAATCCGTTTTTTAGAAAATAGGTTGCAGAATAGATTTGATTATGATTACAAGGAAAATTTGGCAAGGAATATGCTTAAGGAACTTATTGGATATGGGGAATTAAGTGCATTGATTGAAGATGATAATCTTGAGGAGATAATGGTTATAGGTATCAATAAGCCAGTTTTTGTCTATCATAGGAAATATGGGATGATGGAAACTGACCTCTTCTTTGAAGATGAGGGAAAGATTACAAATATCATTGATTCAATAGCCCGTGAAACAAATAGGAGAATAGACCAGCAGTCACCCATTCTGGATGCAAGACTTTCAAATGGTTCAAGAGTTAATGCAACAATCCCCCCATTATCTGCAAATGGGCCTACAATAACAATTCGTAAATTCAAAAAGGAGCCCTTAACAATTGTTGACTTGATTAGATACAACACATTAAACAGTGAAATGGCTTCATTCTTATGGCTCTGCGTTGATGGATTGGGAGTGAAGCCTGCAAATATCATAGTGTCAGGTGGAACAAGTTCCGGTAAGACAACGCTTCTCAATGCATTATCCATCTTCATCAATCCAATGGAGAGAATCATCACGATTGAAGACACTTTGGAGCTTCAGATTCCACACAATCATATCATCAGAATGGAAGCAAGAACTGTAAATATTGAAAATCAGGGAGAGATAACAATTGCGGATTTGGTAAAGAACTCTCTTAGGCAAAGACCAGACAGAATCATTGTTGGAGAAGTCAGGGGAAATGAGGCAATCACATTATTCACTGCATTGAATACTGGACATTCAGGCTTTGGAACCTTGCATGCAAACAATTCCCGTGAAACCATTACAAGACTTACAAATGCTCCAATGAACGTTCCTAAAATCATGATTTCATCAATTGATTTCATTATCATGGAAAAGAGAATCTACAGATCAGATGGAATTTCATATAGAAGAATTACAGAGATTGCAGAAGTTACAGGTATGGAAGAGGGAACAATTCAGTTGAGCAAATTGTTCCAGTGGGATAGTGAAAGGGATGAATTCAAAAACTTGACAATAGTCAGCAAAACATTGGAGGAAATGGCTAATCTCAAGGGAGTTCATATCTCTAAACTGAATGAGGAATGGAAAAGAAGACAGTTGGTTTTGAACTATTTGGTAAAAAATAACATATCTTCCCAAAAAGATATATCTAAAATTCTTGAAACTTATTATCTCAATCCAGACTATGTATTAAATAAGATTGGTGTTGGATTAGATTAATAGTTCTTATAAAATTTTCATTTTATTTAGACGTATTTTTAATATTTTGATAGTTAATTATCTTTTCATTTTTTACTTTATTCTTTTACTTAATTTTTAGATGATGGTGATTGTTATTTTGGATGAATTTTTTATTCAATTAACTGATCTTTTAATCAGTTTTTTCATAAAAGTCATTGATTTCATTGTTTTCATTTTGGATAAATTTCATAATAAAAACAATTGGGATAATGATAATAATAATGATAATGGATTAAATGAAGAAAATAATTCTAAAGATGAGTTCAATTTAACTAATGGGGGGATTTTTAAGTTAAATGATCTCTTAAAAAATGATAGCATATTTGTAGAGCTGGAAAATAGATATTTGCAGGAATCATCTTCAAATGGATTGAATTCATCTAAGGATTCTCAAAATATTTTCACCAGTTTGAAAGGCACAAGTTATGAAAATGATGAATCATTGGAAATGGACAATAATGAAACTAATGGTAATTTTCTAGATGCCCTTAAAGAAAAATTGATTAATTTTTTGCTAAACAACAATTTCTCTCAAATTGATGAATCTAATTTTTATAATTACATTTTAAGAATTATTGCAATATTATTTTTTATTCTAACACTCATCATTGCTTTAATTAGCTATTTTGTTTCATTGGAATTGGGTATCGCAATTTTCATTTCAGTTCTGTTAATCTCAATAGCAATATTCTATTATCCGAAGATTAAAAAGCAAAACGAATATGCTTCATTTTCAAAGGAACTTCCATATGCATTAAGGCAATTGGCAACTGAACTTAGGTCTGGTAGAAGCTTGTTTGATTCATTGGATTCTGTTGCAAGCTCAGATTATGGCATTTTGTCATTAGAGTTTTCAAGAGTCCTTGAAGAGATCAAATATGGGGAAAGTACAGAAAATGCATTTTTGAATCTTGAAAAAAGAGTTGATTCAAAGGCATTATCAAGAGTGATATATGAAATTCTAACAAGCTTGAGGATTGGAGCAAACTTATCCAATTCCTTAAGCATAATTGCAGATGATGTGAATTTTGACATTAGAATGAAATTGAAGGAGTATAGTGAAAAGTTGAATGCATTTGTTATGATTTATACCTTTTTAGCTATTTTAGCACCGGTCATTCTTTTGACAATGCTTCTTGCAGCGTCTGTAGTGATTGGCGATTTGGTTCCTGGTGATTTGATATTGGTTCTTTATTCTGTATTTTTCCCTACTATAATTGTCTTTTTAGGGGTTGCAATAAAAAAATTAGAGCCAAAAATATGATTTTTTTTCTGATTAATTTTGTGGAAATTAATGATAATGTGCTGATTTAATGATGTTTGGCAGGTGGATTAAATTTTTAAAATAAAGTGATAAGGAGGAAGAAAATTGGTTTTGACTTATTTGTTTGATTTATAAATTAAAAATTCTGATGAGTATAAATAAGAACAATGTTTTGTTTTAGGTGACACATTGTTCTCATAGTTTAAAGAGATATTTTTTTATTTTTAATTTGAGCGATATAGTTTAAAAAATAGTTCTCTTTAAACACATATCTTATTATATTATTTTTCATATAAAAACTTTATTACTTTTTTATAAAAAAGTATTACTTATTTAATAATTTTTTATAAATTTGTATTACGATTGATTTTTTCACACTTTTTTATACTTTTTGTTTTATTGGTTTGCATCCTAAATTATGTTTATAGCATGTGGTATTTTTTCTTTAATTGCATTATGTATTTTAGGAATTGTTGTAGTGATAATGGATTCTTTTGCAATATATCCGGAATCCCTATCATTGCAATGTCCTATATGGACTGAAGCATTCAATTCTTCCTGCAAGTTATTTACAGTGACTCTTTCAATCCATGGATTGCTGTCAGTTATGATGATTTCATCTATTCCTCGCTTATCCAATTCCTTTGCAACGAGCCATGAAACGAACCTTCCGCCATGGAGTGAAACAGTGTTTCCATTAACGCTATTTGCAATTTCATCTAAGGTTTTTGGCAAATACATTTCCTTATACATTTTTGAGTTTTGTATTGTTGCCCAGTGTGCATCTCCAATTGCAAATGAACCAATTGTTCTTGGATAAATGTTTTCTGGCCCTGCTAGTTTAACTGCATGGGTAAGCGCTAGCAATTCTTCTCTTTGAACAGGGACTCTTGTTGGCCCACCTTGGATTTCCTCATTCATGATTTTTATCACTCTTGGAAGACCAAATTTTCCTCTTCTTGCAGTTCCTGGTTCAAAACCGCACATGTATCCATGGTGATTTTTAGGAAAACCGGTGATGATTACATTCAATCCAGATCTAAGTCCTGCCCTGCATTCACTTTCATAAGCTCCATTGGTTGCAACCACTTTTCCAGGACATAATATTCTGCTCATTGCTATTGCCTTTGCAAAGCTTTCATTGGTGTTTTCACATCTGTTGAATGGTCCTCCTTCAATGACGAAGACATCCACTCCCATTTCTATTGCTTTTGTAAATCCAGTAATCAATTCATCGTATCCATCACCGACAAACATGATTGCTTCCAGTCCTTTCCCATATTTTTTTGCAAGGTTTGCCAAATCTTCAGCCTCTTCAAGAGGTGCAGCATGTCCGTCGTTGCATTGTTCACTGCTTAAGTTGATTGCAACAGATGATGATAATTGAACCCATTTTTCCTTATCTTCAAGTTCGGCCTTTTCCTTATCGATCAATCTTTCATGTATCCTTCCTCTTGGACACTCTGTAAAGCTTGGGCCTTTGTTATAACAGTCTCCTCCACATCCTACAATGTGCTTAGGGAATCTCATTGCACCGTATTTTCCGAAATGGTCAAGATCCAATGGGACATCAGTGATGTTATAGACTTCTTCCATTATCTCTACTCCTCTTTGACCATATTTCTCTGCAATGTCTGAAAATGCATATGCACAAATGTGTATTGGTGCCCCTATCATGTTAGCTAGCATGCAGTTGCCGAACAGTTCCATCTTTTCCAAATCTGATGCACAGGTTCCAACCACAACTTCAGTTAAGTCACATCCTATAGGGAACTTCTTAAAACGGGTTCCGAGTTTCATGGTGTCTTCAAAACTTAAATCGGATATTGCGTCCACAACTGCCACTACATCTTTTTCAGTTTTTGCCAATTCCAAAGCACTTTCGTCACTATTAATTGATTCCTTAATAAGTTCGTACATTTTTTCCCTCAATTTTGAGTCTTTTCAGTATGTATCTTTTTTAAAAATTTTTTGATTTTATTAAATTTTTCTAGGCATTATTACAAAAATCTAGAAAACATATAAAAAAGTAATACTTTTATATAAAATTTTATTACTATTGCTATTTTTTTATTTAATTTTTCTATAATATAAAAATTTTGTTATTTTTTAACTCTTTTTGGTGCTTTTTCGATTATTCTCTTGGCAGTATTACTTTTAGTTTCATATGGCTCAAAGAGTAATAAATAATTTTAAATATGTATTACGATATAATTATTATTACTACTTTGTTAATTAGTATTACTAAAATCTCAAAAAATTCCTTTAAGTATTACTGCTTGATAATTTTAGTTTTTAACTGAATTTTTATTAGTAATATATAGATTTTAATGGGCTTTTAAAACTTTAAATGTTTAAAATCATGTTTTAATCATGATTTCATATATTTTCCCTAATATAATCAAAAGTTTTTTTCCTTTAAGAATTGGTGATACGATATATAATTAAATTTTTCTGACAAAGTGGTAAAATATAAAGGAGATATTAAAAATGAAAGTAGCAATTTTAGGTGCTGGCTGTTACAGAACTCACGCAGCTAGTGGAATTACAAATTTCTCTAGAGCTTGTGAAGTAGCAGAAGCAACTGGTAAAGAAAACATTTCTATGACCCACTCTACCATTGAAATGGGTGCTGAACTTTTAGAATTAGCAGGTGTAGACGAAGTTGTTGTAGCTGACCCTGTATTCGATGGTGAATTCACTGTAGTAGAAGACTTCGATTATGCAGAAGTAATCGCAGCACACAAAGCAGGAACTCCTGAAGATGTAATGCCTGCAATCAGAGCAAAAGTAGGAGAATTAGCTGAAACTGTACCTAAACCAGCTGGTGGAGCTATTCACTTCACTCACCCAGAAGACTTAGGTATGAAATGTACCACTGATGACCGTGAAGCAGTAGCTGACGCTGACTGGATCATGACCTGGTTACCAGAAGGAGGTATGCAACCTGCAATCATCGAAAAATTCGCTGATGTAATTAAAGACGGTGCTATTGTAACCCACGCATGTACCATTCCAACTCCTAGCTTAAACAAAATCTTCGAAGACTTAGGTAAAAACGTAAATGTAGCTTCCTACCACCCAGGTGCAGTACCTGAAATGAAAGGTCAAGTTTACATTGCAGAAGGATTTGCTGACGCTGCATCTATTGAAACCTTAAAAGACTTAGGTACCAAAGCAAGAGGATCCGCATTCACCTTACCTGCAAACATGGTAGGTCCTGTATGTGACATGTGTTCCGCAGTAACTGCAATTACCTACGCTGGTCTTTTATCTTACAGAGACACTGTAACCCAAATCTTAGGTGCACCAGCAGGATTTGCACAAATGATGGCTAACGAAGCATTAACTAACGTAACCAAATTAATGGCTGATGAAGGTATTGACAAAATGGATGATGCATTAAACCCTGGTGCATTATTAGGTACCGCTGACTCCATGAACTTTGGTCCATTATCTGAAATTGTACCTACTATCTTAGAATCTTTAGAAAAAAGATCCAAATAAGTAAATAGGGTCTAAAAGATTAAAAAAAGTAGTTTGGTCTAAAAGATTAAATAATTATTTAGTCTTGAAATAGATTAAAATAAGAATTATAACTTTACAAGTTATAATAGTTGAAATTGCTCTTTAGAGAAATTTTAGCTACCAAAAACTAAAGAAATTAAATTTAATAGTCATTAATCTTTTTTGTGAATTTTGGGATTAATGCTATTAATTTAATTCTTTAGCTGCATTAAATAATAGGTTATTATTTAAATTCTAGAAAACTCATGGAAAATAATAACGAATTATCTAATGAATAAATATTTGTATATATTATTATTTATTTATTATCATAATTTTTAGAATTTTAAGAAAATAATTCAAAATTTATTATCATTTTAATAATTCTATTAAAAAATAAGATGATTCTGTTATAATTTATTCATAAGTTTTAAAATTTTTTATTTTTCTGTTTAATGTAATTAGATTAATATTTTAATTATTTTAATGCAAGCAGATTAATGTTTATAAAGCTTATTGAATTGGAATTTGTGAAATGTTAATCTAATTATTATTAAATAATTATTTGTTTATTCATAAGTGTAAGGTGTTAACTTGATAGAATCTATCTTAGAAAAAGCTAAAAATAGAGAAAAATTAAGTAGAAATGAATTAATCCAATTATTTGAAATAGATGATGAAGAGAATTTAAAGAGATTGTGTGATGTCGCTTGTGAAATTCGTAATGAATGTTCTGATGTAATCAAATTGACATCAACTATTCATCTTACAAATAAATGTCAAGTTCAACCAAGATGCAAATACTGTGGCTTTGCTGCAAAGACTTCTTCAATCGGATATTATGATGCATTCTATAAATCCGATGAGGAAATACGTGAGGCAGCTAAATGCGTTGAGAAATCAGGCATTCCTAGAATAAGCTGCTCTGGAGGACATGGTTATAAAGGCAAGCAGGCAGTCAATGCTGCAAGAATTGTAAAAGGAGAAACTTCATTAGAGATCTTAGTTAATGTCGGTGCTGACTTAACTCAAGAGGCTATTGACGAGTTGAAGAAATGCAATGCTGATACCGTTTGTTGCAATTTAGAAACAATCAATGAAGATGTTTTCAATTTTGTAAAGCCTGGTGAAAAATTATCTGATCGTATTAATATCTGTCAGATGGTTTCTGATGCGGGCATTGGATTATCTTCTGGATTATTGATTGGTCTTGGAGAGTCTTATGAAGATAGGGTTGACCATTTATTGTTCTTAGGAACTTTTGACAGCTTGGAAGAGATTCCTATTATGGGATTCAATCCTTATGTTGACACTCCAATGGAAAATCATCCTCCTTGTTCAATTGAAGAGCAATTGAAGACAATAGCCATTACAAGAATCATGTATCCTCGCATTAGAATCACTGTTCCAACACCAACCATTGGTCCTAAGAATGTTGAGCTTCCTTTGCTTGCAGGTGCAAACAACTTGGCAACTGTCATTCCTGAGGATTATCCTTTAGTGGTTAAGGGAGTAGGAAACCCTGATTATGGCAATTTGCATGAAGTGATTTCAGTTGTTGAAGACTTAGGCCTTGAAGTTCAGCTTCACGCTTAGATTCATCATCAAAAGAGGTTAATTCCATTCACGAAATTTTTTCTTTTTTTTATTTTCGGTGGTAAAATGGCATTTGAAGAAAGCATTAGAAAAGCATCCATCCAATCTTATGAAGGCACTCGTAAAGGAGATACTATTGAAGAGATTAGAGCTATTCAAGATTATATTCGTGGTGCTAAGATTGTAGTTCCCAATAAGAATGGGATAAAAGTGGAAGTAATCAATGAAGTTCTTAATAGATTCGATATCCCATCTGCAGAATATTTGCAAGTCAATACCAATTACGCTGATTTCAGTCGAATGCCTGCAATTGCAAAAGCCATGATTGCAGTGGATCAATCAGATGCTGATTTAGTAATTGCCAGAGGCCGTTTAGGGATTCCTGGTTCTGGCTCACTTATGGTTTTTATGGACAACAAGTCCAGAATTCTCACTGCAGCTTCATCTCCATCACATGTAATTCACAAGCAGTCTTTAGAAGAGACAGTCTATAAGGAAACATTGGAGGCATTAAAGAAAGTTGGCTTTGAATGTGATGAGGATATTTGATTTTAGATTCTTGAGATGGTTTAATGAGCAATAATGATTATGATACTGGAATAAGTTCAGAGGTTTTTACAGTCAAATCAAATGTCAGATTGATTGACATTTTCAATCTCATTTTGCAAAAGAAAGCAAATGCTGCATTAAGCTTATTCAATAGTCTAAATGATGATGGAACTATCGATAAGGAAAGCTCTATTGTAATCATTGGAACCTATTTTACAGGAATAGCCATTGCAAAATATTTGTCATTTAATAATTTCAAGGACATAACTATTGTGGATATTTATCCTCATTTGGAAGGATTGATAGATTCAGAATTAGGAAATCCCCTTACTGTTGGAGATGAGACTAAAGAAGACATATTCAAAGAGAATTTCAAGAATATAAAGTTCTCTTCAGACTTGGGATTGATTAAAAATGCTGATGTTGTCATAGACACCACTGGCTTGGGAGGAATAAACGAAAACCAGTCTGAAGCCATTTTTACAAAGGTATTCCTGATTGAGGATCCTATAGCTGAAGAGAATGATGCTTTGCTTAAGGACAAGAATAACATATATAATAGGGCAAATATGGTTAATTCCTATAATAAGTATGTTCTTAAAACCAAAGGATTGAATACAAAAACATCTGGAACAATGACTTTAGCAATAGATGTTTTAAGGCAATCCATGAATAGTATATTGGCTAGAGATGGAGTTCTTTATTGTGCATCTGAAATGACATTTTATGAAGAGATCATATTCAAGGAAAAGGATTTGGAGAAATTCTTTAGATTGATAGAATCACCAGTCCTAAAGGTTTCAACAATCCAGCCATTTGACTGTGATGGCATAATTAATGAGTTTATTGATGAGATTTATTCAGAGATATTAGTTAGGTGGTAATGAGTTTTATTTATAGTTTTATTTTTAAGAATTTTTAGGGATATTAGTTAGGTGGTATTGTGTTTGCAAATGATATTTTTAATGTTATAGATGAATTGGTTCCTCGTAAATATGCATTGAAAAATGACAACATAGGATATTTCAGTAAAAATTATGAAAATTTAGATATTAAGAATATTAATGTTTTGATGGATTTATTGCCTGAAGATGATTTGAAATTTGAGGAAGGTGAACTGGTTATTTCACATCATCCTCCTTTGTTCATGCCAAAGACTCCAACATATGTTGTCCATTCGAATTGGGATATCATTAATGGAGGTTCAAATGATGCTTTGGCTTATTATTTAGGTTTAAAGCCAATGTCCATTTTCCATAAGCAGACTGGTATCGGCAGAATTTGCTCTTCAACAAAGACATTGGACCAGTTTTTAGCATTTGTCTGCTATAAGTTCGGTCCTGAAAATGTCCGCTTGGTTAATGATGGGGATTTCGATAAGATGCTTAGAAAGATAGCTATTGTCTCTGGATTCGGCTTAAGCAATAAGGAGTTTATTAAATTGGCAAAGGATAGGTCTGTTGATGCATTCGTATCTGGAGACTTAAACCATTCAAATGCAATTTTAGCTAAAAAATTAGGAGTCACCCTAATTGATGTGTCACATCATATAATAGAACTTCCAGGATTGTTTGCCTTAACACAAATGCTAAAGAACAATCATGAGATTGATGTTCCTGTAGAAATGATAGACACAGGAGTTCCATGGAAATATATCTCTGCGGATTTCTAATCTTTGAAAATATTTGGCTTTTCTTTTTAAAACTTTTAGATTTATGATTTTAGTTTATAATTTATAATTTGATTTGTGATAAAATGATTCAAGAAATGGAAAATAATTTGATGCCAAAGGGAAGTATAGACTTAGTTGGTTTTGGTAGATTAGGCTTAAGAACTGGGATTAATCTCATTCAAATTCATAGAGGCGGACCCTCTAAAATAACTGTTATTGATGGTCAAAAGATTTCCGAATCTGACATAATATTCTTATTGAAAGGTGCTGAAGTAGGTACCTATAAGGCTGATTTCTTAAAGAAACTTTCCACTCATCATCCTGATTTCAGAGAAGTCATTTCTATAACTGAAGACATTTCTGAGGATAATATTGATTTGATTACTGGTGATGTTGTCGTTATTGAAATAGCTGGAGGCAACACAATACCTACAGCTGCAAACATCATTAAAAAGGCACATGAAAAGGGTTCCAAGACAATTGGAACTGCAGGAATCTTTGGAATTGGTGATGAGGAAATAGTGGTAAAGGACATTTCTGAATTTGATGATTCCAATCCTGCTGTCAATGAACTAAGAAAAGAGGGAATAGTAAAGGATCATCTGATTTTAACCACAAGCACATTTATTAGAGATGCAATTCCAATCACTCCTTATGTCTTGGATGATATTGCAAATATAATTACAAAAGAGGCCTTAAAATTATTGATTGAAAAGAATAATGAATAATGAGCTCTTTCTGAAGGTTTGGAAATGATTACAATAGCTACTGCCGAATGCTTTACCCATGGAATTTTGGCTCGGGAAATTCATGTCCTTGCTCAAGGATATGAAGATAATTTTGGGTCTAACTATTCCTATTTAGTCAATAAGGTTCAAAAGGATTGCCTAAAGGATGCAATTATAGAGGATAAATGTTCTATTTTTGATCTGACTGATTTGAGTGTGACATGTGGCTTGTTCATACCTACTTTAGATGCAGTTAAATCCATTCTCCAAATTGAAAATCCAGTAGAGCCATTGGAATTGGTGAAAGGAATAAAAGTTTATGATGACGATGGGGATATTGAAATGTCTATCCTAATGGCAGAAGCTGCTAAAAAAATAGCCAACACATCTATAGGTATAGGTACAACTGCAGGGATTGGATATGGTGGCATCGCTATTGTTGATGATGATGTAATTATAAGCACAAGTTCTGATGTAAGTGCTAATTTAATTGATGCGGATTCCAATAATTTGTACATGCGTCAGAAGAGCGGAATAGAGAAAACATTAAAAATATTAATCTATTATCTGAATAGCAATTTTGATAGGATTAATGCTTTAGAAAATGTCAATATTCATTATAAATAATTTTTCATAAAAATAGCCTTTTTTATTTTTTTTATTTTTTAAAATATTTTTTTTAAGAAAATTTTTTTAAATCTTTATTTTTTTAAAAATAGTAAAAAAAATGTAAATTTATAGAGTTTTATCTATAAAATTAC
>Ga0256407_10009217_pt1 | contig 14182 bp, 8 predicted proteins | sample RumenRJG_04DNA_FD_193489 | JGI IMG/M metagenome (GOLD analysis project Ga0256407, IMG submission 193489) | Bovine rumen microbial communities from Lethbridge, Alberta, Canada - RJG_04 | ecosystem: Host-associated > Mammals > Digestive system > Stomach > Rumen | place: Canada: Alberta | collected... | reverse complement strand
CGAGGAAACCACGCCGCCCGTAACGAATATGTATTTTGTTTCCATAAATAAGAATATGTATTTATGGGCTGCAAAATTACTGATTATTCCTTAATTATAAAAGGTTTTATCTCCTTTTCAAGATTGAAAACTTTGAGAATTTATTATTTGTTAATCATTTGCTGTATTGAACTTACGAATTGTAAGCAAAATCGGGATGCAAGCTTACAGATTGATAGTTTGTGGAAAAATAAAGAATAAAATGTCAACAATATTCCTTGTAATAACGACAAAACGTCATACCTTTGCAGCGGATTTAGACAAAAAGATAGTAAAAGTAGGGATAATATGACAAAATGTAAACTTCAAACAAAGAATCAAGGTCTATATCAGTCGGACTACGAGCATGATGCTTGCGGCGTGGGAATGGTTGTGAATATCCACGGCGGTAAGAGTCACGAACTGGTGGATAACGCCCTGAGGGTGCTGGAAAACATGGAACATCGAGGTGCTGAGACACGTGATAAGACGGGTGACGGTGCCGGTATCATGCTGCAGATTCCGCACGAGTTTATCCTGTTGCAGGGTATTCCTGTGCCTGAGAAGGGTAAGTACGGAACAGGATTGGTATTCCTGCCCAAGGACGAGAAGGCACAGCAGGAGATTCTGAGCGTGATGATTGAGGAGATTGAACGCGAGGGACTGCAGCTGATGCATTTGCGTGCTGTGCCTACAAACCCTGAGGTGCTGGGTGCGGCTGCTCGCGAGGTGGAGCCAAAGATTAAGCAGATTTTTGTAACGGGTATCGCCGATGATCAGGTACCCGTGTTTGAGCGTATCCTATATAAGGTGCGTAAAAGGATTGAAAATCGTGTGGACAACGAGGACTTTTATATTTGCTCGTTGTCGAACAAGAATATTATCTATAAGGGAATGTTGACCAGCGGACAGCTGCGTCGCTACTTCCCTGATTTGAGCAACGATTACTTTACAAGTGGACTGGCGCTGGTACATTCAAGATTCTCAACCAACACATTCCCCAAATGGAAACTGGCACAGCCTTTCCGCTTGTTGGCCCACAACGGCGAGATTAACACCATTCGTGGTAACCGCGGTTGGATGAAGGCTCGCGAGAGCGTGCTCTCGAGCGAGGCCCTGGGCGATATCAAGGATCTGCGCCCCATCGTGCAGGAGGGTATGAGCGACTCTGCCTCACTCGATAACGTGTTTGAGTTCCTGATGCTGAGCGGACTCTCATTGCCACAGGCTATGGCTATCCTGGTGCCTGAGAGCTTTAACGACAAGAACCCGATTTCTGAGGACCTGAAGGCGTTCTATGAGTATCACTCTATCCTGATGGAGCCTTGGGATGGTCCTGCTGCGCTGTTGTTCAGCGATGGTCGCTATGCCGGCGGAATGCTCGATAGAAACGGTCTGCGCCCCAGCCGCTACACCATTACCAAACAGGGTATGATGGTTGTGGCCAGCGAGGTTGGCGTGATGGACTTCGAGCCAGGCGATGTGGTGTCGAAAGGTCGTCTGCAGCCAGGTAAGATTCTGCTGATTGACACCCAGGAGGGTAAGATTTACTACGATGGTGAGATCAAAGAGCAGTTGGCTAAGGCGCATCCTTACCGCGAGTGGCTGAACGAGAACCGCGTGCAGCTGGAGAAGTTGAAGAGCGGTCGCCACGTAGAGAACGGCGTGAAGGGCTTGGAGCAGAAGCTCGTTACCTTTGGTTTTGGTCAGGAGGATATCGACAAGACCATCATCCCAATGGCTACAGCTGGTCAGGAACCTGTAGCTGCCATGGGTAACGACACGCCGTTGGCCGTCATCTCAGACCGTCCACAGGTGCTGTTCAACTACTTCCGTCAGCAGTTTGCGCAGGTGACGAACCCTGCCATCGACCCTATCCGCGAGGAGCTGGTGATGAGCTTGACAGAGTACATCGGAGCCGTAGGAACCAACATCCTGACGCCCGATGCCTCGAACTGTAAGATGGTTCGTCTGCCGCAACCCGTATTGACCAACACACAACTTGATATACTTTGTAACATCCGCTATAAAGGCTTTAACACCAAGAAGCTGCCTATCCTCTTTGAAATGAGTAAGGGTGAAGAGGGCTTGCGACAGGCTTTGGATGACCTGTGTCATCAGGCTGAGGCAAGTGTTGACGAGGGTGTGAACTACATCATTCTCTCTGATCGCGATATCGACGAGACGCATGCTGCAATACCTAGTTTGTTGGCTGTAAGTGCCGTGCATCATTATCTGATTTCTGTGGGTAAGCGCGTACAGACCGCCCTGATCGTTGAGAGCGGTGAGATTCGTGAGGTGATGCATGCCGCCCTGCTGTTGGGCTATGGTGCGAGTGCGCTGTGTCCTTATATGACGTTTGCTATTCTCGATGACCTTGTTAAAAAGCACAAGATTCAGGAGGAATACGCTACTGCTGAGAAAAACTATATCAAGGCGGTGGATAAAGGTCTGAAGAAGATTATGTCGAAGATGGGTATCTCGACCATCCGTAGCTATCGTGGAGCCAAGATTTTCGAGAGCATCGGACTGAGTGAAGACCTGCTGCGCCGCTACTTCGGCACAGAGGTGAGCACCATAGGAGGTGTAGGTCTGAAGGAGATAGCAAGGGATGCTATAAGGCTACATGAAATGGGTTGCGACTCAGTCGCAACAAACGGAACACTGCAGAATCAAGGCCAGTTTGCTTGGCGTAAGGATGGCATTAAGCACGCTTGGAACCCTGAGACCATCGCTCAGTTGCAGTTGGCCACCCGTCAGGGCAACTACGATAAATTCAAGGCTTGGGCAAAGATAGTTGACGAGAAGGAAAGTCCAATCTTCATCCGCGACTTCTTCAAGTTCAAGAAGGCTGCCAAGCCTACACCTATCAACGAGGTGGAGCCTGTTGAGAGCATCGTAAAGCACTTCGTAACTGGTGCCATGAGCTTTGGCGCGCTGAGCATCGAGGCCCACGAGGCTTTGGCACTCGCCATGAACAAACTGGGTGCACGCAGTAACACTGGTGAGGGTGGTGAAGACAACGCCCGCTATCACTCAGAAGTGGATGGCGTGAGCCTGAGCTCAAAGACCAAGCAGATTGCCAGTGGACGTTTTGGCGTGACAGCCGAGTATCTGGTGAATGCCGAGGAGATTCAGATTAAGGTGGCGCAGGGTGCTAAGCCCGGTGAGGGCGGACAGCTGCCTGGTTTCAAGGTCAACGAGATTATCGCCAAGACGCGTAACGCTATCCCTGGCATTTCTCTGATTTCGCCTCCACCTCATCACGATATCTATTCTATCGAGGACCTGGCTCAGCTCATCTTCGACCTGAAGAATATCAACCCCACGGCTGCCGTCAGCGTGAAGCTGGTTGCCGAGAGTGGCGTAGGAACCATCGCCGCTGGTGTGGCTAAGGCTAAGGCCGACCTGATTGTGATCTCTGGTGCCGAGGGTGGTACGGGTGCTTCGCCTGCAAGTTCTATGCGCTTCGCAGGTATCTCGCCTGAGATCGGACTCGCTGAGACTCAGCAGACGCTAGTCGTCAACGGACTGCGAAATCAGGTTCGCCTGCAGACCGACGGTCAGCTGAAGACCGCCAAGGATGTGATTATCATGGCCATGTTGGGTGCCGACGAGTTCTCGTTTGGCACGCTGCCGCTGATTGTGTTGGGTTGCGTGATGATGCGTAAGTGTAATACGAATACCTGTCCGATGGGTGTGGCAACGCAGAACCCCGAGTTGCGCAAGCACTTCGAGGGTCGTGCAGAGTACGTGGTAAACTTCTTCACCTTCCTGGCCGAGCAGGTGCGCGAGTACCTCAGTGAGATGGGTGTGAAGAGTCTGAAGGAGATTATTGGTCACACAGAACTTATTGAGGTGGATACCACCAACGCTACTGATAAGCAGAAGACCATCGACTTTGCCCGTCTGCTCCACAAGCCTGAAACGGACAAGGCTTTGTTCTGGGATCGTGGCGCCTTCACCAAGGTGAGCGGCGTGAAGGACGAGGAGATTATAAAGGCTGCCGAGAAGGCTATCAACGATGGCGAGGAGGTGACGCTCGACTACGCTATCAAGAATACAGACCGTGCCGTTACCACCATGCTCTCTGGCGTCATCGCCAAGAAATACGGCGAGGCTGGTCTGCCCGACAATACGATTAACATCAAGTTCAAAGGCTCAGCCGGTCAGAGTTTTGGTGCCTTCGCCGTGAAGGGTGTGAACCTGAAGCTCGAGGGCGAGTGTAACGATTACTTCGGAAAGGGCCTCTCTGGCGGTCGCATCTCGATTCTGCCTCCAGCCCGAAGTGGTGAGGATTTCCATGCAGAAGAAAATATCATCGCTGGTAACACAGGATTGTATGGTGCCACCTCAGGCGAACTCTATATCAATGGTAAGGTGGGTGAGCGCTTCGGCGTGCGCAACTCAGGTGCCATCGCTGTCATCGAGGGTGCTGGCGACCATTGCTGCGAGTATATGACTGGCGGACGCGTGGTTGTGCTGGGTAAGACAGGTCGTAACTTCTCCGCTGGTATGAGTGGTGGTGTGGCCTACGTCTACGACCCCGACCATACCTTCGACTACTTCTGTAATATGGATATGGTGGAGCTCTCGCTGGTAGAGGACTCTGTATCGCGCAAGGAGCTGCTCGAACTCATCCGTCAGCACTACCTGCACACAGGTTCTGCCCTCGCAGGAAGGATGCTCGACGACTGGCAGCGCTACGTTCAGGACTTCATCCAGGTAGTCCCCATCGAGTACAAGCGCGTGCTGCAAGAAGAGCAGAATAAGAAACTGCAGGAGAAGATCGCCAATATCCAGCGCGACTATTAATGTTCAATGTTCAATGATCAATGTTCAATAGATAATCATGGGAAATCCAAAAGCATTTTTAGAGATACACCGCCAGGAGGCGGGTTACCGTCCGATTCACGATAGAATCCACGACTTTGGCGAGGTGGAGCAGACGCTCAATACTCGCGAACGTAAACTTCAGGCTTCGCGCTGTATGGACTGTGGCGTACCTTTCTGCCACTGGGCATGTCCGCTGGGCAACAAAGCACCAGAATGGAACGATGCACTATATAAAGGTGACTGGGAGTTGGCTTATCGCTTGCTGAATAGCACCAATCCCTTCCCTGAGTTTACTGGCCGTATATGTCCCGCCTTGTGCGAGAAGGCCTGTGTACTGAACCGTTTTAACCACGAGCCGACGACGAACCGCGAAGACGAGTGCGCCATCACGGAGGCTGCCTTTAGAGAGGGATTCATTCAGCCAAAGACCGACATTGTGCGTAATGGCAAAAAGGTGGCTGTCGTCGGTGCAGGACCTGCCGGACTTGCTGCAGCCAACGACCTTAACCTGATGGGCTACAGCGTTACGGTCTTCGAGAAAAACGAAGCCGCAGGCGGGCTCCTGCGCTATGGTATCCCCAACTTCAAGCTCAACAAGGCCATCATTGATCGCCGCATCCGCCTTCTCGAAGCAGAGGGCATCGAGTTCCGCTACGGCGAAGCCATCGACCTTGTGTCTCTAGGAAGTCCTGGGACATCCTATGATGCCTACGTCATCGCCACAGGAACGCCAACAGCTCGCGATCTCAAGGCCCCAGGCCGAGAACTGAAGGGTGTTCATTTTGCTCTCGAACTGCTCTCTCAGCAGAATCGTGTGCTCGCTGGTATGGAGTTCAGCAAAGACGAGCGTGTAACGGCAAAAGGCAAGGATGTACTCGTTATTGGAGGTGGTGATACTGGTAGTGACTGTATTGGTACTGCTCATCGTCAGGGTTGCAAGAGCGTCACTCAGATTGAGATCATGCCAAAGCCTGTGGAAGGTCCTGAGGATCCCCAGAACCCCTGGCCCAACTGGCCTCGCACCCTCAAGACTACCTCGAGTCATGAGGAGGGTTGCACCCGTCGTTGGAACATCAATACTTTGGAGTTCCTGGGTGAGAATGGCAAACTTACTGGCGTGAAGGTTCAGGAGATTGATTGGAAGCCAAACCCAGAAGGCGGTCGCCCCATCATGGTAGAGAAGGGCAAGCCTGAGATTATCAAGGCCGAACTCGTTCTGTTGGCTATGGGATTCCTCAAGCCTGAGCATCCGGAATACCCAGAGAATGTCTTCGTATGTGGCGACTCTGCCAATGGAGCCTCTCTCGTAGTCCGCGCTATGGCCAGCGGCAAGCAGACGGCTCAGAAAGTCGACAATTTTTTGAAAAAGTAAAAGGGTAAAAAGGTAAAAAAAGTAAAAATGACTAAGATTCATTTTACCAAGATGCACGGCTGCGGCAACGACTATATCTATGTCGATACCATGCAGTATCCCATCGCCGATCCTGTCCAGGCATCCATTCTTTGGAGCGACCGCCATAAAGGCATCGGTAGCGACGGATTGGTATTGATTGATAAGTCACCAATTCCTGAGGCCGATTATAGCATGCGCATCTTCAATGCCGACGGCTCTGAGGCCATGATGTGCGGCAATGCCTCGAGGTGTATAGGAAAGTATCTCTACGAGCGAGCCCTCACAACACAAACAAAAATACGATTGCTTACAAATTCTGGTATTAAGACGCTCAACCTCCACGTCTGCGATGGCGTGGTGGAGAGCGTCACTGTCGACATGGGTGCACCCCAACTCGAAAACCCAGAGCAGTTCGTTATTTCGCGTGGACTGGATAGAGGTACTTTCGTATCTATGGGCAATCCGCATTACGTCATCTTCACAGACGATGTGGATCAGGTAGGCGAGACAGGACGCGACCTTGAGTTTCATCCTGCCTTTCCACAGCGCTGTAATATCGAGTTTGCTCGAGTGGAAAAAGATGGAATCATTCGCACTCGCGTCTGGGAGCGTGGCAGCGGCATTACTCAGGCCTGTGGAACAGGTGCCTGCGCCACAGCAGTAGCTGCATTTGTCACAGGTCGTGCTGGGCGTCAGTCACAGATTGTCATGGACGGCGGTACGCTCAACATCGAACTCCGAGAAAGTGACAATCACGTCTATATGACTGGTCCCGCCGAATTCGTCTTCGACGGTGAAATTGAAATTTGATTATTTAATTTGTATTATATCAAGAGCATCCGACAAATAACGGATGCTCTTTTTTTGTTTTAGTGTGTGCGGTAACATTTTGCGACAAAATGGTAGATTTTAGATATTAATTATAGTCAAAGTGTAAGTGGAATGCTTTGTTTTGCTTACGGATTGTTATTTGTGTGCGTTTTTAACAAACAAACAGAAAGAAATTTGGATGATATTTGAGCAAAGTGTTGTACCTTTGCATTGTAAAAATAACAAATTGTAACCCAACGAGAGGGTTTAGTATTAATTTAATAAGGTAAAAAGGTATGAAAAAGATTGAAGCAATTATCCGCAAGACGAAGTTCGAGGAAGTGAAAGCTGCTTTGCTGTCATCCGACATCGACTGGTGTGAGTACCACGACGTGCACGGCATCGGCCAGAGCCGTCAGGAGCGTATATATCGTGGCGTCCAGTATTCTACCGATGTCATCGAGCGCGTTGCCATCACTATCGTTTGTCGCGACATCATTGTCGACCCAACGATAAAGGTGATTCTGAAGGTAGCCCATACGGGTGAGGTAGGCGACGGTCGCATCTTCGTGAGTGACGTGATTGACACATGGTCTATCCGAACGGGCGAGAACGGTGACACAGTGCTCCGCGATAAAAAGTAAAAGGGTAAAAAGGTAAAAAAGTAAAAAATTCAAAATTTTCAGGATTATGAACGAAATTGGATTATCACTCGATACTGTATGGATGCTATTGGCAGCCATGTTGGTTTTCTGGATGCAGCCGGGCTTTGCGCTGTGTGAAGCAGGTTTTACGCGTAGTAAGAACACGGCGAACATCCTGATGAAGAACTTTGTCGACTTTATGTTCGGCTCGTTGTTGTTCTTCTTCCTCGGCTTCGGCTTTATGTTTGGAAGCGATGCGCTGGGAGGTTTTATTGGTATGCCCAACTGGGGCGACCTGAGTTTCTATTCTGGCGACCTGCCAACGGAAGGTTTCTTGATTTTCGAAACTGTATTCTGCGCTACTTCTGCCACCATCGTCAGCGGTGCTATGGCTGAGCGCACGAAGTTCTCGATGTACCTGATTTATAGTGCGGTCATCTCGCTGTTCATCTATCCCATCGAAGGACACTGGACGTGGGGCGGTGGCTGGCTCTGCAACGATGCTGCCGACGGGTTTATGATGACGACGTTTGGCGATGTGTTCCACGACTTTGCGGGTTCAGCCATCGTGCATAGCGTAGGTGGTGTACTGGCGCTGATTGGTGCTTTGGCACTGGGTCCCCGTGTGGGCAAATACAGCAAGGAAGGTAAGAGCAACGCTATTCCTGGTCACAACCTGGCAATGGCAGCACTGGGTGTGTTCATCCTCTGGTTGGGATGGTTTGGTTTCAACCCAGGCTCACAGTTGGCTGCTTCTGGTGAGGTGAACCGTATCGCTATCTCGCATGTGTTCCTGACCACGAACCTCGCTGCTGCAGCAGGTGGTGTCGCTACGATGTTCCTCACCTATTTTAAATATGGTAAGCCTTCACTCTCGCTGACGCTGAACGGTGTGCTGGCAGGTTTGGTAGGCATCACGGCTGGTTGTGATCTCGTATCGCCTGTTGGAGCCATCATCATTGGTCTCGTTTGTGGTATCGTACTTGTGTATGCCATCGAGTTCATTGACCACAAACTGCATATCGACGATCCTGTTGGTGCCAGTTCAGTACACGGCGTCTGTGGTATTCTGGGTACGCTGATGACGGGTCTGCTGTCTACTTCTAATGGTGCTTTCTATGGTCACGGCTGGGGATTCTTCGGTGCTGAGTGCTTTGGCATACTGGTCATCGACCTCTGGGCTGCCGCCTGTGGCTTCGCCCTGTTCTACGGCATCAAGAAACTGCATGGGCTACGCGTCGACAAGCGCATCGAAGAGGAAGGCCTCGACGTTTATGAGCATGGAGAGCTGTGCTATAACTAAAGGTAGAAAAGTAAAAAGGTAAAAAAGTAAAGGTTATGAAAAAGATTGTTTTAATGGCGATGATGATCGCTACAGGATATAGTGCTACGGCACAGGATGAGATAGAGACAACGGTAGCGGCCGATTTCGTAAGTAGTTATATCTGGCGTGGTCAGGACTTGGGAAGTGCTGCTGTTCAGCCGACGCTGGGAGTAGGGTATAAGGGTCTGTCGTTGACTGCATGGGGCAGCTATGGACTGGTGAACACCGCCGACACGAAGGAGTTCGACCTCACACTGGCTTATACCACAGGAGGTTTCAATATCGGTATCACTGACTATTGGTTCAATGCAGGACTTGATTCTGAAGGACGTTACTTTAAGTACGATGCCCATGGCACGAACCACGTCTTCGAGGCTAACATTGGTTACGACTTTGGTCCACTTAGCCTACAGTGGTTTACGAACTTCGCGGGCAACGATGGCGCCAATAAGGACGGCAAACGAGCCTATAGCAGTTACGTGGAAGTAGCTGTCCCATTCAAACTTGCTACAGTCGATTGGACTGCTACAGCTGGTGCCGTCCCCTGGGCCACAACGTCATACGGCACAAACGGCTTTGCGGTTACCAACCTGGCACTGAAAGCCACGAAGGAAATCAAAGTGACGGACACATTCTCTATACCCGTCTTCGGACAGGTGGTAGGCAATCCGTGCTCACAGAATGCATACCTGGTCTTTGGCTTTACGCTGCAGCCATGATCCTTCCAGATACATATCCTCCCCTTGTCGCAATGGCAGGGAGAGGATTTTTCAATTCTGTGCCCGATAACAGATTGTAACGAAATGATAGTTTTTAAGTGCAAAATGTTAGCAAATAGAAAGTAAAGTGCATCTTAAATTTTCAAATAGTAAGTTTGCTGGGTTTTTAACATACAAATAGTAAGTTGTTTTATGGTTTCTGCGACAAATTGTAGTACCTTTGCACCATCAAACATGCAAATTGACATTATTAATTAAAATAAGTATCATTATGGAAGCATTAAGATTTCAGGTTGTCGGCGAGGCATTCAAGAAGAAGCCGCTCGACGTAAAAACACCAAGTGAGAGACCTTATGAGTATTTTGGTAAGAAGGTCTTCAATCGTGAGAAGATGTACAAGTACCTGCCAAAGCAGGTCTATGAGAAGATGATAGACGTGATGGACAATGGTGCCCGTCTGGATCGTGACATTGCCGATGCTGTTGCTGCCGGTATGAAGCAGTGGGCTGTAGAGAATGGCGTCACGCACTATACACACTGGTTCCAGCCGCTGACAGAAGGCACTGCCGAGAAGCACGACTCTTTCATCGAGCACGACGGCAAGGGTGGTATGGTTGAGGAGTTTACAGGTAAGCTGCTCGTTCAGCAGGAGCCTGATGCCTCATCGTTCCCCTCTGGTGGTATCCGTTCGACCTTCGAGGCTCGCGGCTACTCAGCTTGGGACCCCACAAGCCCAGTATTCATTATCGATGACACGCTATGTATTCCCACCGTATTTATATCGTATAGTGGTGAGGCACTCGACTATAAAGCTCCATTAAAACGCGCCCTGCATGCAGTAAACGTAGCTGCTACGGAAGTATGTCACTACTTTGATCCAGCCGTAAAGAAGGTACAGAGCAACCTCGGTTGGGAGCAGGAGTACTTCCTCGTAGACGAGGGACTCTATGCCGCCCGTCCTGACCTGCTGCTGACAGGCCGTACATTGATGGGACACGATTCTGCCAAGAACCAGCAGATGGACGACCACTATTTTGGTGCCATCCCTGAGCGTGTGGCAGCCTTTATGCGCGACCTGGAGATCCAGGCGCTGGAGTTGGGTGTACCCTGTAAGACGCGCCACAACGAGGTGGCCCCCAACCAGTTTGAGTTGGCTCCTATCTTCGAGGAAACGAACCTCGCCGTTGACCATAACATGATGCTGATGTCGCTGATGAAGAAGGTGGCACGCAAGCACGGTTTCCGTGTGCTGCTCCATGAGAAGCCATTTGCTGGCATCAATGGTAGCGGTAAGCATAACAACTGGTCGCTGAGCACAGACAACGGCATCCTGCTGCATGCTCCTGGCAAGAACGCCGAGCAGAACCTGCGCTTCGCTACGTTTATCGTCGAGACGCTGATGGGTGTTTACAAGCACAACGGTCTGTTGAAGGCCTCTATCATGAGTGCCACCAATGCTCACCGTCTGGGAGCAAACGAGGCACCTCCTGCTATCGTATCAAGCTTCCTCGGCAAGCAGGTCAGCGAACTGCTCGATCATATCGAAAAGGCCGATAAGGAGGATATTCTCGCAATGGCTGGCAAGCAGGGCCTGAAGATGGACATCCCCGAGATTCCTGAACTGCTTATCGACAACACCGACCGTAACCGCACATCGCCATTCGCCTTCACTGGTAACCGCTTTGAGTTCCGTGCTGTAGGTTCTGAGGCCAACTGTGCATCGGCTATGATTGCCCTGAACAGTGCCGTTGCTGAGGCTCTCGTCGACTTCAAGAAGCGTGTGGATGCCAAGATTCCTGAGTACGAGAAGAAACTCGCTGGCACAGAGCACAGCGCCAAGTTCCACGCCATCATCGACGTGCTGCGCGAGGATATCAAGACCTGTAAGCCCATCCGTTTCGACGGCAACGGCTACTCCGACGAGTGGGTTGTTGAGGCCGAGAAGCGTGGTCTGGACGTAGAGAAGAGCTGTCCGAAGATCTTTGAGCGTTACCTCGACAAGGAGAGTATCGATATGTTCGAGAGCCTGGGCGTGATGACGAAGAAGGAACTCGAGGCACGCAACGAGGTGAAGTGGGAGACCTATACGAAGAAGATTCAGATTGAGGCCCGCGTACTGGGTGACCTCTCGATGAACCACATCATCCCTGTGGCTACCCGTTATCAGAGCGACCTGCTGAGCAATGTCAATCACATGTCTGTGGTATTCCCCATCGACACAGCCGACAAACTCTCTGCCCGTAACAAGAAGATCATCGAGGAGATTGCCGAGCGCACCTCTGCCATCGAGAAGGGTGTAGAGGAACTCGTAGAGGCACGCAAGAAGGCTAACAAGATTGAGGATGAGCACGAGAAGGCCATCGCCTACCACGACAAGGTAGAGCCTTATCTCGACACCATCCGCTATGAGATCGACAAGCTGGAGCTCATCGTCGACGATGCTCTCTGGCCTCTGCCGAAATATCGTGAGCTGCTATTCATAAGATAATCAAACAGAAATGTTTGAAGTTTGCAAGTTTGCGCAGGACTCGGTGCTGTGATAGTACCGGGTCCCTTTATGTTTCCCTTTTTTCGATACGAAATCAATAACACAGATACGAATAACATCCTCTGATGAGAGCCTGGCATTTTTAGTACAACTTTCAATTTTACAGTAAATTGATAGTTTTCGAGACGCGATTGTGTTAAATTGTAACAAAATAGGCACATGTTTGTCGAAAAGTGAAAGTTGTATTATGATTTAACAAACAATCTGCTATAATTTCCTTTGGTCTTCTTTCGTTTTGTTATACCTTTGCACTATATTAGTAGCAAATTGTAACATTATGAAAGTAAAGAAACGTTGGATTATTCTGATGATGGCAATGACGCTGATAGCCATTGCAGGTGTTTTTGTAGGCGAGCCCAAGTTTGACTGCGACTGGTCGATTATTTCCGCAGCCGATGTTGCCTGGCTGATTACGGCCACCATATTTGTGCTGATGATGACACCAGGACTGTCTTTTTTCTATGGCGGTATGGTGGGAGCTAAGAATGTCATCTCGACCATGCTCCAGTCGTTCATTGCGATGGGACTGATCTCCGTGCTGTGGGTGGCGATTGGCTTCTCGCTCTGTTTCGGCGATGACATTGGCGGTATCATCGGCAGTCCGCTGACGTTCCCTATGTTCCACAACGTGGGAGGTGCTGTCTATACCACGCCTGCGGGTAATATATTAGGTGGAGCAACAATCCCGCTGGCTCTCTACGCCTTGTTCCAGATGAAGTTTGCCATCATCACCCCGTCGCTGATTACCGGTTCGTTTGCCGAACGTGTGCGTTTCTCAGCCTATATGTTCTTTATGATGTTCTTCTTCTTCCTGATATACTGTCCGCTGGCTCACATGACATGGCACCCTGAGGGACTCTTTTGTCGGTGGGGCGTCATCGACTTTGCCGGTGGTATCGTGGTACACGCTTCCAGTGGTGTGGCTGCTCTTGCAGGAGCCATCTACCTTGGCAGGCGTAAGGCAGAAACCCGCAGAAGCGAACCTGCTAACATTCCCTTTGTGCTGCTGGGAGCGGCCCTTTTGTGGCTGGGATGGTTCGGCTTTAACGCGGGTTCGTCGCTTCATGCCGACGGACAGGCCGTCAAGGCCTTCTTGAATACCAACACGGCATCAGCCACCGCCATGATGACCTGGATATTCTTCGACTGTCTGCGTGGTCGTAAGCCCTCGGCAATGGGTGCTGCCGTAGGATGTGTGGTAGGCCTGGTTGCCATCACGCCCTCTGCTGGTTATGTCACCGTGGGGCAGAGCATCTTTATTGCCTTCGTCATCACACTTATTTGTAACATCGCCGTCTATTGGCGTTCGCGTAGCAGCATCGACGATGCTCTCGACGTATTCCCCACTCACGGCACTGGCGGTATCTTTGGCACCGTGCTGACGGGTATATTCATCCAGGAAGGACTCATCGCAGGTACATGGGACGGTTTCGTGATTTTCCTATATCATCTACTGGCCATAGTCATCGTTTTTGCCTATACATTCGGTATGAGTTGGCTGGGTTACTCAATCATCGACCGTCTCATCCCTATGCGCGTCTCCGTTTATAGCGAAAAGGTGGGACTCGACTACAGCCAGCACGATGAGCACTATGGTCTGGCTCATGTCGGCGAGCGGGAAATAGCGGAATACGAAGAGCATATCCGCGAGAAGGAACTTAAGTCATAATAACATAAACAAAGATAAAATCCCTGCCAGTCGTGGCAGGGATTCTTATATCTTAGAGTGGATAGTCTTCGAAGGCGTAAAGCACCGTAGACAGGTAGCGCTCGCCAGTGTCGGGAAGCAGAACTACGATTTTCTTGCCTTTGTTCTCCGGGCGCTTGGCCACCTGGATGGCTGCGAAGAGGGCTGCTCCCGCAGAGATACCTACCAACAGACCTTCTGAC
>Ga0256407_10009216_pt1 | contig 14184 bp, 12 predicted proteins | sample RumenRJG_04DNA_FD_193489 | JGI IMG/M metagenome (GOLD analysis project Ga0256407, IMG submission 193489) | Bovine rumen microbial communities from Lethbridge, Alberta, Canada - RJG_04 | ecosystem: Host-associated > Mammals > Digestive system > Stomach > Rumen | place: Canada: Alberta... | reverse complement strand
CGGTCTACACGCGACTGTTTCAGTTGTTGGCTGTGCCTACGATAGTGCTGGCGGTCATCACTACTTTCGCTACGTTTGGTTCTAAAGGGTCAGGTCGTATCTTCGGCCATACGCTCACTTACACCCTGCTTACCACCTTTGCGGCAGCAGCTGTGGGAGCGGTGTTGTACGTGATTATCGCTCCAGGCAATCTGCCTCTCGAGTCATTGGTAGATGCTTCGCAAGTGTCCGACCTCGGTCCTCAGACCTCATACGTTGATCACATACTGAGCATCATCCCCAATAATATCGTGAAGCCTTTCCTCGATGGCAACGTACTCTCGCTGCTATTGTTGGCTTTCGCTATCGGGTTCGGACTGTCAAAGTTGCCTGAGTCAGAAAACAAAGCGGTGGTTGTAAAGGGCTTGCTGGGACTTCAGGAATTGCTGTTCCTGCTTATTCGCGGACTCATCTGGGCATTGCCTCTTGGTATCGTGGCCTTTGCTGCTCAGTTGTCGGCGCAGGTTTCTGCAGGTGTGGTTGCTGATTCCATCGGTAAGTATGTGCTAGTAGTTTTGGGTGGCAATGTTATTCAGTTCTTTGTGGTGCTGCCGTTGTTCTTGTTGGCTCGTGGACTTAACCCTATACATGTGTTGAGCCGCATGACTCCAGCTGTGCTTATGGCCCTCTTCACCAAGAGTAGTGCTGCCACACTGCCTGTAACCATGGAGACTGCCGAGAACCGACTGGGTGTTCGCAAGAACATTGCCCGATTTGTGCTCCCCATCTGTACCACCATCAACATGAATGGTTGTGCAGCGTTCATCCTGGTTACCTCGCTGTTTGTCATGCAGCAAGGGGGCACGCCCATCACCCTTACTACTATTCTCACGTGGATCATCATCTCGGTGGTGTCGGCAGTAGGCAATGCGGGTGTACCTATGGGCTGCTATTTCCTCACTCTCTCGCTCATGTCGGGTGTTGGTGCACCGGTAGCAGTGCTTGGCATCATCCTGCCCATCTACACTATCATCGATATGGTTGAGACAGCCGAGAACGTATGGTCCGACTCGTGCGTGGCAGCTATAGTAAACAAGAGACTTGGTGATACATAGAGTTTTTATTTGATAATTCAAAATTTCTTTGTACTTTTGCACCCAAAATAAAACAAAGACTAGTAATGAAGAAGTTTTTTATCACATCGATTGCTGCAGCATTGTTTGCTGTTACAGTTAACGCCCAGACGGCGCTTAAGAAGGTCTATAATGAGGATATTAACCCATTGGAGCAGATTGACCAAGCTGTGGCTAAGGCCAAGGGCGAGGGTAAGTTGACAATCTGTCAGGTGGGCGGTAACTGGTGTATATGGTGTCTGCGCTTTGCCGATTTTATCACTAAGGATGCCGATATCAGCAATGTGATATCCGAGAACTTTGAGTATATCCACGTAAACTACAATCCGCGCAAGTCGCAGGGACAGGAAAAGCTGGAGCAGGGCAAGGCATTGATGGCCCGACTTAACAATTGCGGCCGATTCGGATTCCCCGTGTTTGTGGTGCTGGATAAAGACGGCAAGGTACTCCACATACAGGACTCCAGCTTTCTGGAAGAAGGCGAGGGATACAGCAAGGAAAAGGTTCTGAGGTTCTTTAAGAACTGGACACCCAAAGCATTATAAAAAAAACATCCGCCTGTCGATTGACAGGCGGATGCTTTTTTATGTCATTGTTATATCAGAAGGGGAATCCCTGTGGGCGAGGTGCTATCTCTGGCTCACCATAATATGATGCCTCGGCATCCTTGTCGTTAAGCTTAAACACCATAAACTTCTTGTTCTTGCCTGTGCAAGGAGCCCAAACGCCACCCTTAGGTCCGTTAGGATCGCTGTACTTCACAAAGTTGGTCCATGCGGTAAGCATCTTCTCACTCAGATCCCAGTCGCCCTTGGTCCATGGGCGCCAGCAGTGCTTCAGGCTCTTGAACACAAACCACAGGTCGCTAGAGTGGAATGCACCCTTCAGACGCTGGGTTACCTCGGGATGACTACCATCATCGGGCAATGGACGAGCAAACTCGTAAGCCCAAGCCTTACCGCCCTTCTCGCCACGAACCTTACAGAACTCAGCGATGTTAGGAGCCATATTACCCATATCGTTCAGTGTAAAACCTATCATATATGGCACGTCGGCGAGTGTTCCCTGACGTGTAGCGTCGTCGAAACTCTTCTCGCTTACATATCCGTCGATTATTGGCATGAATGGCAATCCTCTGAACATAGCTGCCATTGGGCCGCCACCCTGCTGACCGTCGCTGTTAATCTGGTGATACAGAGTGTTTAGTGCAAAGATGGTTTCGGTGCTGGCCTGGCGCATTTTCTGCAGGTCAGTCAGTCCAGCCCAGTCGAATACCTTCTTGGCTTTGGCCTCGGCCTCCTGGAATGTACCGCCACTGTAGCGGCCCCCCATCATATTGCCTTTATCGTCGGGGATAGCAAGTCCCTGTGCACTCATGATTACAGCCTTGTGGAACAGACCGCGAGCCAGAGGACTCTCGCACAGTGTACGTACGCTACCGCCACCGGCGCTCTGACCGAAGATGGTTACGTTATTTGGGTCGCCACCAAACTGGGCGATATTCTTCTTAATCCACTTCAGGGCCTCAATCTGGTCCAGAATACCATAGTTACCCGATACATGGTTAGGACTCTCGGCTGACAGAGCTGGGTGTACCAGGAATCCGAACACGCCCAGACGATAGTTGATTGATACCAGCACTACGTCCTTGGCGCCCCACTCCTGACCGTCGAACTCGGGCTCCGAACCGAATCCCTCGCGATAGCCGCCACCGTGTATCCACAGGGCTACTGGCAGTTTCTTGTTAACTTTGCCAGGAGCCTTGGTCCATACGTTCAGGTACAGACAATCCTCGCTAGAGCCCGACTCTTTGCCATAGCCCCACTCTGTGTAATATCCACCAGGATACTGAATGGCCTGAAAACTCGGACGACCGAATGTGTCGCAAATCTTAACTCCCTTCCAGGGCACTACGGGCTGAGGTGCCTTCCAGCGGTTCTCCTTGATAGGAGGCGCAGCATAAGGTATACCACGATAAACAAACACGTCAGGATGATCATCGGCCAATACGCCCTGTACCTGACCACCTTCGATTGTCAACACTGGATTTTCGGCAGCGTTAGCACATACTGCTACCAACAGCAGAAGAGGTAAGAATAGTTTTCTCATACTTTAATTATTGGTTTTGTTGATAATACGTAATCGTATTATAGACGCAACAATGCGCAAAAAGTTTAATGCTCGATGAAAAAACACTATTCAAATAAAATCTCCAGTCACTAGCGTGGCTGGAGATCTTTGTATTCGCTGCTGCAGTTGTAGCAGGGACAGGGCTTGGTGGTGCCTGGCAGTTCGCAGTGGCCTGCTATGCGGGCCTGGGGATAGTGTGAAGGTAAAAAGTTAAAATAGTTTTAATTTGTACAGAAAACAAAGAAAATATTTGTTTTGTGTACGAAATATAACTATATTTGCACCGTTCAAGCACTAATTGTATATAGATGACACCGTTTGAGAACATAGGCAATATCCCCTTTGATGTTAATGTGCTAAGTGCGTTTTTCCCGAACCATAAGCATATTAACGAAAAAGCGCGCGCGCTCGAAAAGAATGGTCAGATTATACGCTTAAAGAAGGGTATGTACGTGGCCAGCAAGATGGAAACCGGTAAGGAACTGTCGAAGGAACTGATAGCCAATCACATTTACGGGCCATCGTATGTGGGTTGCGAATATGCCATGCGCTATTATGGTTTGATACCTGAACGTGTGTATCAGGTAACATCAGTTACCACCAAGCACTCCAGAGATTTTGAGAACGCTGTAGGCCGTTTCAGTTATCAGAACTGCTCGCCAGAATATTTCGCTGTTGGCGTTAGAATAGAGCAGGCCGATGGTGTTAGTTTCTTGATAGCTACCCCCGAGAAGGCTCTTTGCGATGTGATTAACTTTAGCAAGTGTCTGAATCTACGTTTCATGAAGGATGTAGAGAGTTATCTTGAGGAAGACATTCGTTTTGACACTGACGCACTTGAGAACTTTGATATCGAACTTCTTGAACGATGTGCAATAGCAAGCCGCAAGCAATCGAGTATAAACACGTTAATAAAGTATATAAAGCATGTCAGACATCTTTGAACAAATGATAGCGCAGCACACTATCGCGGGCGATAACGATAGAAAGAATGCACTCTACGAGGTAATGCAGCAGGTGGTGCTGAAGCTTTCCTGAAGGATAATACTGATGTGTACAATCTGACGTTTCAGACCGAAAAGACATTGATGTAGTAAAGGCCGATGTTATCCCTTACATCATCGACAGTCGCGAACTTGAAATCTGGTCGAATGATTACTTCCTACAATTAGCTGATATGATTGTTTTTAAATAATAAATCTCCAGTCACTAGCGTGGCTGGAGATCTTTGTATTCGCTGCTGCAGTTGTAGCAGGGACAGGGCTTGGTGGTGCCGGGCAGTTCGCAGTGGCCTACTATGCGGGCCTGGGGATAGTCGTGGCGCAGCTGCTTCAGCAGTTCGTAGAGCGCGTGGCGCTGCAGTTCGGTGCGGGTGTCGGCAGGGATGCCGTTCTCGTCGAGTCCGCCCTCGTAGCACACGGCTATCGAACAACTATTGAAACCGCTGGCGTGCACACCCCGCACACTCTCTGGCAGTATCGGAACCACCGTGCCGTTGCGCCGCACATAGTAGTGATACGATGGCTGTCCGAACCGCTCACGGCCTGTGGCTATCAGCCCCTCTACGGTGAAGGGATGGTTGCACCTGCTGCCCGAGCAGTGCACCACCAGCCACTTCACATCGTCGGGTCTTAAAGGCTTCAGCATACCACTCATAGTGAACAACTCTGCAGGAAAAAGGTTGAAACAATAGTTGTGATAATCGTGATAATAAGATTACCGATCTTCTCGTTGCTTGGTCGTTTAATAAACATCATATTGCTTACAGATTTAATTGATTGTTTTACTAGATTAAAAAAGGGGAGCGCCGATGCCAGGCAAGCTGCATTCAGGACTGTGATTTGACAATGTTTCTGCGCCTCGGCAGACTAGGGTAGTCCTTGCATCACTCCTGACCGTGGCATCGGTCAGCCCCCGTCACTTAATTGGCCTTTGGTCGACTAGTTCTGGTCCATGCCGCTGTCGTCGCCACCGCCACCGGTGTTGCCGCCACCGGTGTTTCCGCTACCGCTGGTATTTCCGCTGCCCGAGGTATTGCCACCTGTAGATGATGGGGTAGAGGGATTCATCGCATTGTCGTGCGTCTCCTCGAAGGCCACATCCTTCAGCAGGTTGATGGCATTTACATACTTCTGGCGGATGGCGCCGCTGCGGGTCTTCTGCTGACCTACTACTACACGCTCAGACTCTGGCTGAAACAGCACACGACGGGTGGTGATGGTGCTCACGGTGCAATCCTCGGGCTTGCTTACACCGATGCTCGAGAAACCTACCTTCAGGATTCCGATGCCCTCCAGCTTGATTTTCTGACCCATCTCGAAGAAGTGCTTCATGGCCTCGCCCAGCTCCTGCAGCACGGCCTTGATATCACTCTTCTTTACCGACGCCTGACTCTGGATGAAGTCGGCAATCTCGTCGGTGCCCACAAAGTGGTTGTCGTACACGGCCTTGGCGTAGTACTTGCCATAGGTCTTCGCGTTGTTTTTGTTGTTGTTCTTGATCTTAACAAACTTCTGACTCATAATGTTTAATCTTTAATGTTTAATGTTTCGCTCGGCTTTGCCGCTTGGCTCCGCCAAGAATGTTTTTGGCAGTTTGTCAATCTATGAGGTGTCCGAGTCGTCTCTACGCGCTATCCGGATAGCTTCTTCGAGGTGTCCGACTGATACTTTAGGGGGTGAGAGTATCATCGGAACGATCGCTTCGAGTCATCGGAACAGGCCGTTCGACTCATTGCGACGAGTCGTAAGTGCCATCCCATCGGCTTGACTTGCTTACCGTTTGCAAAGATACAACATCTGCCAAGGCACTTTGTCCGCATAATACATCACTGTCCGCACAGTCTTTAGAATCATCGATTATTTAACATTCGTTCAGTCTATACACAGATAATACTTGATTTTTACAACCATTTCAGCGGTGTAACCACTATCGCCGGTATGATGGTGCAGACGCTGCAGTTCGGCCACCAGTTCTGGGCAGCCATTAATCTCGCGCCACAGTTTACGCAGTCGGCTTTTAGGTTTGATGTTACTGGCATAAATCGCATCAGCCAGCTCTTGTTTTGAATAGTCTTTTACTTCTAACATGGTCTTTTTATAGTTTAATTGATTTATCATTTTAATGACAGTGATGACAGGTAATATATAACTTCTCTCGCGTACGTGCAGGAACTTTTGTCGGCAGAAAAGTTCCTGCACGTACGCACGGGAATTACAGAAAAACGGTGTCATTAGTGTCATCGTTGTCATTGTCTGAATCGTCTTCGTCCTTGGCTATCAGTGCTTTAGCCCTTTTTCGTTCAACCTTTTCTGGTTCGGTATATCTGCACACGATATAGCCACGCTCACTACTGAAGCGCTTGCGTTTAAAGCCCAGCTTGGTCATAGCCGGACCTATCTTGTCGATATCAAGTTTAAGCGTATGATTCCAGCTGATAGTGGTGTAGATGTCAGTACGGGTCACGAACTCACCTTCTTCGCCAGGACCAGGCAGACGGAAGTGCTTCTGTATCTCTTCGAGTTCAGCATGCGTAGCCTCGAAAGCCTCATTGTGCTTGGATAGCTGCTCAATCTCACTAGAGGTGAACCAATAACTGAAACCCTTCTGATATAGGGCGTAGGCTTCGGCAAAAACTCCTTCGTAATCTACTGGGAAGTCATGAGGACTCATGATACTCTCAACCTCAAACGGTAGCCATCGGCGGTTTCCCGTAGGGTCGTTGAGGAACTGCACATTATTGCCTGTTCCACAAAACGATGCGATATGCTTCCTGCGCTCGTGATAGTGGGCGTAGGCAGCTCGCTCGTTGATGGTCTGCATGGTCACGGCAGCCTTCAGTTGGTTCATCTCGAAAGGCCGCATTGTATCTAGCTCTTCGCAACAGATAAGTGCGTACTGCGCTAGTGTCAGCAGGTCGTCGCGACTCATACGGCTGGCATTGGTTTTGGTATAGAAATAGGCACGCAACTCGGGCGGTAACAGATATTGGAACCAGGTGGTTTTGTAAATACCTTGTTCGCCAATTAGTACCAGAATCACATGGTTCACCACCGTGGGGTCGAGCCATGCCGCAACCATACCTACAAGCCACTTGCGCAGGCATTTGTAGAAGAATTCCTGTTTCTTCAATCCGCCCTTTACGATGACAGTGGCCGATAGCGCCAGAATGTTGTTGCTGCCGTCCCATGGTGGCAGTCGTGAGAAGTAGTCGTGGAAAGGATTGTAGTCGGTAGAGTAGTGCGACTCAATGACGCTTCGCATCTCGTCCTTTCTCACTTTCTTTTCGTGCGACATATCCTCCCATAGATCATTCACTATGCGGTCGTCGATGGGCTGCCACTCTTCCGATTTGTCAGGAAGCCAGTATTCCACTCGGGCTGTCACTACATTATGTCTCAGTTTGATATGGTTGCCGAGATAATCCTTAATATCCTGCACACAGGCCAGCTGTTCTGTCCAGTTAGGCTTTCGCTCCTTGGGTTGGCCGCGCGTTTTGCGGCCTTCGCGTTTGGCTGTATTGGCCTCTTTTATCTCCCATACATAGAACGGCTCTGCATACTCCTGATACGATACGTCGGCATCGTGTATCAGTTGCACCGTGCGTCCCTTCTCCGTGCGGTCGGCCTTCAGCTCTAGCAGCTGGTCGTAATAGTCGCAACCAAAGTCATAGGCCTTGGGATAGAACTGCTTTTGTTGTCGCAGTTCATAGCTGCGATCCAGTTCATAGCCGAAGATGATGTTGATGGTGTTGCCAGCCCCGAAGAGCAGCAGTGTGTGCGGGTCGGCCCGCGCCTCCTCGCGGAGCTCCACCACACTGTTGTCCTCTAGGTTGGTATAACTCACCACCGCCAGCCCGGTCATACTCTCAATGTCCTTCTGCCGGTAACCTCTCTCCAGTATCGCCGCCACCGAACATATCGGCATGGCAAAGTTATTACCAGTTCGGATTAACTCTACCACTTGTTGCAGCGATACCGTTTGCGGACTGGTATCCTTGCTGTGTTGTAATAATGATAGTTTCATTGTAATTTGCAACTAGATTTCTATTTGTATTTATTAATTAATCTGTATATCGTTTTTGTACGTGTTTCCAGATCGTTCGTGTCACAAAGTTTCAAATCGAGATTGGTCGATAATGCAAGTCTTTCTGCAAATAAGTTTAGGACTCCAAAGGTATTCAACTTTTTGATGATATCTCCGATGATTCTATATATGTCACTGCAAAGAATTGCGGAAAAGTCGAACTCGATATAACACTTTTTGTTGTCGATCTTATCACGTATAATAGTGTATTTGTTAGCGTATAAACTCTTTATTTTGGGGAGAAATTCCTTTAAAAATTGGGCCCATAGCTCCCCTAAAAGAGCTTTTGCCCTTTTCTTATTTGTTCTCATAATTAAGGAAAAGTTGGTTGTTAGATAATGTTATTGTCTCTTGTCAACAAATTTATTGACGAATAGGGTGCTAACAAACCATTAGTAGGTGAATTCTCTAATAATGCGCCCATCTTGATGAACTCTGCCCAACAAGATGAGCCTGGATTTAAATACTCTCTTAGTTTCTTCATAATGTGTTATTTATATGATGCAAAATTAGCCATAATTTGCCAGTTGGCAAATTAATTTTATTAGAAATATAGGCTTACCCCTGCTAAACCATCAAAAACATGTCCTATATTTCGCTTCAACGCCCATAAAACCTCCGTTTTTTGTAACTTTCTAGCTTTTTATTTGCATATTTCGATTAAACTGCTTACCTTTGCAAATGATCACCGGCACATACCTCAGTGGAGGGCTGGTGTGACTTTTGAGGGTAAAATATAACAGCATTAGCAGTTATTCGGTGAACATAGAAACGTGAGAAATTTCTAAAACAAGTAGAGAAACTGATAATTGTGAATGTCTGCGCTTATAGCGTGGACGTCACTTATCTTTCTACTGGGCTTTCTCACGGCCTCTATGTTCGATAAGGAGCGGACACGCTTCTTTCGTACATAGGGGTCTTGTGATTATAAGCCCAAGAGAATCCGATAAGTGCTTTTGCCTTAAGCTATAAGCGCAAGGAATGCCAGACAAGGAAATTAGTTCTGCCTGTATTGATATCAGGGAGAACGACCTGTTGGAGCTGTCGCCTGAGGTGCTTGCTACACTGCTGCGCGACCATACCACAGGACGAAACATCTTCTGGGCTACTCATGACTATGAGGCGCTTGGAAGTGGTTATGATTATCATTCGGAGATATTGCCTGAACTTATCACAGGCGAGCACGGAATGGTAATCAGACCTCGTGTGCTCAAATCTAAGGAAAATCAGACTGATCGCGCCAAGGATATGGCCGAAGTGTTTACGCCATCATGGGTGTGCAATGCCCAGAACAATCTGGTTGACGAAGCATGGTTTGGCCGCAAGGATGTGTTTAACATTGAGGATAGCGAGAAGCATACATGGCAGCCATGTACAGAAAAGATAACCTTCCCCGAGGACAAAACGTGGAAAGACTATGTACGGGCTACTCGCATGGAGATGACTTGTGGCGAAGCACCATACCTGGTGAGTCGATACGACACCACTACTGGCGAGGAGATACCACTAGAAAAGCGTATAGGATTGCTTGACCGCAAACTGCGAGTGGTAAGCGAGAATACTGATACAAGTGGCGACTGGCTGGAATGGGCTCAGAAGGCCTACATGAATACCTATGGTTTCGAGTGGCAGGGTGATAATCTGCTCCTGGCTCGCGAAGCGCTGCTTTGGACATTTATCGAGTACTACCAAGCAAAGTTCCATAAACAGCCTGTGCTGAGAAGTATCGACTACATAGCTTACATCATCTCATGGAATCTGTGGCAGATGGACGGACTGAAAGGAGTGGTTCCCGACAGTTGCCATGAAGAGGTTGAGATGACCGACCTGTTTAGCGGCGAAGGAAAAAAGAAGCCCTGCCAGGGCTGTCTGGACGGTGGCTACTATCACCACAACGGAATCTACTGCAAACTACGCGACTGGGGACTTAAAGACCCGGTAACTGGCGAGAATAATCGCAAGATACGATTTATCGACCTTATTAACAAGAAATAAAAACACAAGTCTATGGCAACATTCGAATCCTCACTGAAATCACGACTTATCTACATCTTCGCTATAAGCGATGAATGGCACAAAGACTGCCTGAAGATAGGTGAAACCACACTCGAGGAAGATGGTGGCGATTTCCTGGCACCTAACGATCCTATACTGCAGAAAGCTGCACGCGATCGTATCGACCAGTACACAAAAACGGCAGGTGTAGCTTATCAGCTGCTGTACACAGAACTTACCATCTACATCAAAGGCGGAACGGTTTGCTCGTTCAACGACAAGCAGGTACATGCCGTGTTGGAGCGCAGTGGCATTAAAAAGAAGGTCTTTGATACGGTGAAAGGTGCCAACGAGTGGTACTGTTGCGACTTGGAAACAGCTAAGAATGCTATCAAGGCTGTAAAGAACGGACAGATGAGTCTGAAACCTGGCGACATATCCAAGGAACTAACTCCGATAGTTTTCCGCCCAGAGCAGACCAAGGCTATTGAGATGACTATCAAGCAGTTTGGACGTAGCAATCAGATGCTCTGGAACGCTAAGATGCGATTCGGTAAAACTCTTTCTGCACTCGAAGTGGTGAAGCGTCAGAGTTATCAGCGCACTCTGATATTAACTCATCGTCCGGTAGTAGACGAGGGGTGGTTTGATGATTTTAATAAGATATTCTACGACCGCAATGATTACCACTACGGTTCAAAGAACAAAGGCGAGAAGTTTGATAGACTGGAAGAACTAGCTGCCAATGGAGATAGTTATGTGTACTTTGCCTCAATGCAAGACCTGCGTGGCTCCGACCTTGTTGGCGGAAAGTTTGATAAGAATATAGAGGTGTTCGGTACTACGTGGGACTTCCTGATAGTAGACGAGGCTCACGAGGGCACACAGACCGAACTAGGTAAGAACGTGGTTAATGAGTTGGTTAAGAGCAACACCAAAGTGCTACGTCTTTCTGGTACGCCATTCAATCTGCTCGACGACTATAGCGAGGACGAGATCTTTACCTGGGACTATGTGATGGAACAACGTGCCAAGGCCGAATGGGACGAAATACACATGGGTGATCCCAACCCATACGAATCACTACCCGCCATCAATATTTATACATACGATTTGGGTACGCTGATGAGCGAATATGTTGAAGATGAAAAAGCATTTAACTTCCGAGAGTTTTTCCGAACCAACGATGATGGAACACTTGTTCACGATAAAGATGTAGAGCGATTCCTCGACCTGCTGTGCAAGGATGATAATGAGAGCTTGTATCCATACAGTCGTGAACAGTTCCGGCAGATATTCCGCCATACACTATGGGTGGTGCCTGGAGTGAAGGCAGCCAAGGCCCTGAGTGCAAAACTGAAAGCACACAGTGTGTTCGGTATGTTTCAGGTGGTGAATGTGGCAGGTAATGGCGATGAGGACGAAGAGAACGCAGAGGCACTGAAGATGGTGAACGATGCCATCGGGCCTGACCCAGATGAAACATATACCATCACACTGAGTTGTGGCCGACTGACTACTGGTGTAAGCATCAAACCATGGACAGCCGTGTTTATGATGGCAGGCTCGTTCAGTACTTCGGCCGCACAATATATGCAGACCATATTCCGTGTGCAGACACCATTTACTTGTAAGGGAAAGATGAAGGAACAGTGCTATGCATTCGACTTTGCTCCCGACCGCACACTACGTGTACTGGCCGAAACTGCTAAGGTGAGCGCCAAGGTAGGCAAGCAGACTGATGAGGATCGCAAGATACTTGGTGACTTCCTGAATTTCTGTCCTATCATATCGATAGATGGCAGCCAGATGAAACCATACGATGTTAACAAGATGATGAGTCAGCTCAAGAAGGCTCAGATTGAGAAGGTGGTGCAATGTGGTTTTGAGGATGGTGCATTATACAATGATGAACTGCTGAAGTTGACGGATGTAGAGCTTAAGGACTTTGATGAGCTGAAGAGAACTATCGGTGCCACCAAGGCGATGGGCAAGACTAGCGATATAGACGTGAACAAGCAAGGATTTACCAACGAACAGTATGAAGAGAAAGAGCGTCTGGAGAAGAAACCTAAGAAGGAGCGTACGCCCGAAGAGCAAGCCCGACTAGACGAGTTGAAAGCTATGAGCAATCAGCGCCGCAATGCCATCTCGATACTACGTGGTATTTCCATCCGTATGCCGCTGCTAATCTATGGAGCAGAGCTGAAGAACGAGGATGAAGAGATAACCATCGACAACTTTGCCTCGCTGATTGATGACCAATCGTGGGAGGAGTTTATGCCTAAGGGGGTAGACAAAGAGAAGTTCGAGAAGTTTAAGAAATACTACGAGCCCGATGTGTTCCGTGAGGCTGGTAAGCGTATCCGCGAAATGGCGCGTGCTGCTGATAAGTTCACTATCGAGGAGCGTATAGAGCGCATTGCCACTATATTCAATACCTTCCACAATCCCGACAAGGAGACAGTGTTGACACCATGGCGCGTGGTAAATATGCACATGAGCGACTGTCTGGGTGGTTGGTGCTTCTGGGATGAGGAGTTCAAACAGATGCTTTCAACTCCTAGATATGTAGACCAGGGAAAGGTGACAGCAGATGTATTCCGTACTGATAGCCATATCCTAGAGATCAACTCAAAGAGCGGTCTTTATCCACTATACGTAGCCTATAATATATATAGGTGTAGGGTAGAGGAGGCTAAGAAGAAATATGGTGAAGTAGGAGTGGGGTTCTCAAAGAGCCTGTGGGATGCCACAATCGAAGAAAATATCTTGGTAGTCTGCAAGACTCCAATGGCTAAGAGCATTACCAAGCGCACTCTGGCTGGCTTCCGCAATACCCGAGTTAATGCACAGTATTATCCAAACTTAATAGAAAATATTTCAGAACGTCCAGAGGCTGTAGTCAACACATTCCGTGATGGCAAGCACTTCTGGCACATCAATGATAATCAAAATATGAAATTAGACGCAATAGTAGGCAACCCGCCGTATCAGGTAATGGATGGAGGAACAACGACAGGCGCAGTACCTGTTTACAATAAATTCGTAGATATTGCAAGAAAAATTAATCCGTACTTCTTTTCTATGATTATGCCGGCTAAATGGTATAATGGAGGAAGAAATCTGGATGAATTTAGACAATCTATGTTATCTGATAAACATATAGAAAGATTATTTGATTATGTAGACTCTTCAGAAATATTTAATACAGTTGATGTTGCTGGAGGTATATGTTATTTTCTTTGGAGTAGCAATCATAATGGAGCGTGTCTCGTAACAACTCATAATAATAATGTAATTTCGAAACATGAAAGAGTCCTTGACGAATATGAGACATACATTAGATATTATGAAGCTTTATCAATTTTGAAAAAAGTAATTTCGTGTACTGACGATTATATGATAAGCACTGTTAGTTCTCAGAAACCATTTGGACTTAGAACATATGTTAGACCTCAAGCAAATGGTGAACTAACACTTATTAGCTCAGGTGGAACTGGGCCTTTTGATAGAAGTGATGTTCTAAGTGGCCATGATTGGATTGACAAGTGGAAATTAATGACTTCTATACGTACGCAAGAACATGCAGGACAAGCAGATAAAGATGGAAAGAAAAGAATTCTGTCACGAACGGAAATTATGCCTCCAAAAGTTATATGTACCGAGTCATATATTGTGATAAATGTTCAAGAAACAGAAGCAGAAATTAAAAATGTGTATTGTTACATTAAAACACTAGTGTCCACTAAAAATTAGCGGAGATGTTTGTAAGTTATTTAAATATAGAGTTTTAGAGCGAAAAATTGACTGTGACGATTTGAATTGACTACCTTTGCAATCCAAAAGCAAATCAGTCATT
>Ga0256407_10009215_pt1 | contig 14187 bp, 8 predicted proteins | sample RumenRJG_04DNA_FD_193489 | JGI IMG/M metagenome (GOLD analysis project Ga0256407, IMG submission 193489) | Bovine rumen microbial communities from Lethbridge, Alberta, Canada - RJG_04 | ecosystem: Host-associated > Mammals > Digestive system > Stomach > Rumen | place: Canada: Alberta | collected... | reverse complement strand
GCTGACCACCATCAGCAACATTGACATCTACAAAGACGGCAGCCAGAGAGCCATTATGACCTTCGAGGTTCCCAATCCTGGCGATGCCCTGACTTGGGTGGACGAGGACGTGACCAACGGCATGCACTCTTATCGCGTGGTGGCCTTCAACGAGGAAGGACAGGGCGAGGAGAATATCGTGGAGAACTGGGTAGGTCTCGACGTACCTGGCTCAATTCCCAACGTGAAGGCTCGCATGAATGAGAACAACCAGACGGAAGTTACCTGGGAGAAGGTTGGCGCCGTGGGCGAACATGGCGGCTATGTGAATCCCGATGATGTGAAGTATCAGTTGTTCCGCTACAATGAGTATAATTGGGACGACCATTGGGAGAAGGCTTCCGACCTGACGACAGACTTCACCCTGACCGATGCTGATAAGATTATTTGGTGGCAGCAGGAGTATGTCGACTACATGTTGGCAGCCGTGAACGATGCCGGCAGAAGTTCTGGTAATATGTTCGGCATTACGCTTGGTGAACCTTACCCGTTGCCTTACGAGGAGTCGTTCGACTTCTACGGTATGGCCGGTATCAACAACCAATGCTGGACTCTCTTTGCTGACACCTATTACTACGCATGGGGCGAAGTAGATGGTAGCGGACTGGCCGTGAAGCCTTATCAGGGTGACAAGGGCATGCTGATGTTCAGTCGTGTTGACGACGACAGCAACAACCAGGTGATGACCTCACCGCGCGTGGGACTTTCTTCAGCAGTGGCTCCTGAACTGTCGTTCTACATGTATCATGGCTTCGAGGCAGAGCCCGAGGACTTGGTACTCACCATCATGGCCAACTACGACGATGAGGGTTGGCAGGAAGTGGCTACCATACCTTATAATAATGGTTGTGATGGCTGGAGCCGCAGTGCTGTCCAGCTGATTCCAGGCAAGCGCAGCGTGCAGTTCGCTTTCCAGGGATATGCAGCTGATGCCAGTGCCGCCATCTATATTGACGCTATCAAAGTGGACGAGAGCGTGGCCAACGACATCGCGCTGGAGAACATCTCCATAGGCGAAAAGCGCATCGAGGCTGGCAATTGTACGACTGTCACCGTGGGCCTTGCCAACTATGGTACGGAAACAGCCGCGGACTACACTGTGGAACTCTATCGCGATGGCGAGAAAGTGGATGCTTTGCAGGGTGTCGAGTTGCAGAACAATGAGACGGCTCAGATGGAATTTGAGGTGAAGACCACAAAGCATGACGCCTCAAAGACCTTTGTCTACAACGCTCAGGTGGTAGCTGAAGGCGATGCCAATGTCGATAACGACTTAACAGGCGAGGTGAAACTCTTCGTCAAGGGCAACAGCCTCCCCACCCCAGAGAATCTGCAGGGTACAACTTCCAGAAATGGTGTTGCCCTGACTTGGGAGGCTCCCGCAACTGACGAGCGCACTGATGCCGTGACTGATGGTTTCGACGACTACGACTCGTTCATCATCGAGGGTATTGGTGACTGGTTGACTTACGACGGTGACGGCACACAGACCGTCTATTTCGGAGGACCGGAAATCGCTAACGCATTCGAGCCGAAGGCTTGGCAGGTATGGGCTCCCGTGGAGGCTGGCTTCAGTCTGGAGCGCTTCCCCGTGCTGACCCCAATGTCGGGCGACAAGGTGCTGTCGTGCTGGGCTGCTTCCAATGGCGTTGATGCTACACTTGAACAGGATGACTGGCTCATCTCATCCGAAGTGCTGGGCGGAACCGACATCAACTTCTGGTATCGTGTACCTAATGAAGGTAGCGACCCGCAGGTGTTCGAAATCCTCTACAGTACCACTGATCAGGAGCCAGAGAACTTCGTTGTGCTCGATCGCGACTCACTGGGTGGCACAACCGATTGGCGTCAGTACGAGTACACTCTGCCTGCCGATGCGAAGTTCTTTGCCATTCGCAACTGTTCGTATGGCAGCTACACTGTGGCCTTCCTCGACGATATCACCTACACCCCGCTCTATGGTTCGCAGTCGAAGTTGACCATGAAGGGCTACAACGTTTATCGAGACGATGAACTTATTGCCACAGAGGTGAACGCACTCACTTATCTCGATAATCCGGAGGTGGCTGAAGGACATGTTTATGCCGTTGCTGCTGTATGGGCAGAAGGTGAGTCGAACCTCTCCAACGACTATGTCTCAGAGTTTGGACCGACGGGCATCAACGAAGTGACGACCGTAGCCAACGGCGACCAGAAGGTCTACAACGCAGCCGGACAGCGCACAGGCATGTCGCAGCACGGCTTCCGTATCGTGACTGTTGACAACAAGACCCGCAAGGTCGTTGTGAAGTAATTAATCATTAACAAAAGAGCTGGAAGCAAGAAACTCGTCGACGGGGCTTCGCTTCTGGCTCTTTTTCACTTTTCATATTCTCACTTTTTCACTTTTCACTATTTTACTTTTTGTAATGTATTTTTTTAGCTGTTCTTCATCACGTCTGTTGGTGGGCATATGCATGGCGGTTTTATCGTTTGTTCAAATCCAGGCACAGGTGGTTTTTCGTTACGGACCTAACATAGATGGCGGATGGGGCGATGCCAATGCCGTCATAACACCCTACGTCAGTTTTCCGGCTGCCTTTGTTGCTCCCTACAAGGGCTGCCAGGTGACCACCGTCCGCGTGGGATTGGCTGCCAACGCCACCAATGTCTATGTGTATTTCAAAAAATCGGCACGCGATTCGCAACCCCTCTACAAACAAAAAATCGGCGACCTGCCGGCTGGTTGGAATGAGATAGTCCTCGATACACCTTACGTCATAACGGGCGAGGATATGGCCATCGGCTATAAGGCCAGCTTCAAGGATGCTGAAGGCGTTGGGTGCAGCCTTGAGCATTTCAGCGATGGCGACATTATCTATTACAACAGCAAGAATAGCTGGACTTCCATGGGAGGGTCTATTTGCATACAAGCTGTCGTGGAAGGCGACCAGCTGCCGCTCAATGAGATGCTCATGGGTGGCATCAGTGGCGAAACACCCGATTATGAAACGACAGAAGTGACTTTTAAAGGTACGCTGCGCAATGTGGGGGCTAACGATGTGTTGGTCTACACACTTCATTATCAGCTCGATGACAACGAGGAACAAACAACATCGTTCGACCATGAGGTGGCTGTCAACCAGACTGATACATTCCAAATCAGCGTTCCGACCACAGATCCAGGCATACACCATCTTCGTGTGTGGATAGGTGAGGTGAATGGTGAGGCCGATGCCTACACCCAGAACAACGAGGCGAAGGCTGACTTCTTTGTCAAGAACCCTGTGTTCAAGCGTCGTGTGGTATGCGAGGAGTACACGGGTCTTTGGTGTGGGTGGTGCCCACGTGGTATGGTGGGAATGCAATTGATGCTCGAAAAGTATCCCGATCAGTTCATTCCTATCAGCATTCATGGCGGCGACGTGCTGGAGATCGATGCAGATGCGGAATATAGTTATACCGACTTCATCAATTCTATGACGGGCGCGCCCTACTGCAAGGTGGATCGTCGCATGGGTGGTGACCCATTCTCTGACATTCAGCGGCTCTTCAATACAGAGACTGCAGGCGATGCTCCTATCGCTTATACAATGACAGCCACTTGGAATGCCGACTCTACGGCCATCAGTATCCATTCGGAATACTTCTCTGCCAACGATTTAGAAGTAGACTATCATATCGCATATGTACTCACGGAGGACTCTATCACGGGGTATTCGCAGACCAACTACTTCGCTGGAGGTAAGAATGGCGAGTTCTACGGATGGGAAACGAAGGAGGAACACACTACTGACGTTTACTTCAACGATCTTGCACTCGGCATCTTCGGAGGATTTAAAGGTATGGACTGCTTTACAGGAACACTCATTGGTCAAGAGCTTTATACGCACGACTATGAACTCACGCTGCCTCCAACGGTGGTCAATAAAAGGCAATTGCATGTCATCGGTCTCGTCATAGACAATCGATCTGGTTACATCGCCAATGGTTTTCGTGCAGTACCAGAAAAAGGAATGCAACCTCCAACTGGTATCCCCACATCATCCATTATCCCTTATTCCTCATCTACCTATGACTTACAAGGGCGCCGCGTGGCTGACAATTCACCGGCTTTCAAGAGAGGACTTTATATCATAAAAACTCCCAATCATCAAACCAAGAAAATCATAAGCAAATGAACGTGAAGAATCTTTTTGTTAGTGTTCTGCTCTTGATGATGGCTACAACCGTACAGGCTCTTCCTGCATGGCGGGGCTGGCATCAACACGTGCAACCCGATGGGACGGTCGTTGAGTTCCAATTGTTAGGCGACGAACATTGTCATGCGATGGTAGCAAAAAATGGCCGACAACTGCGATGGGCGGCCGACGGACGGTTGGAGTATGCTACGGAGCGAGCGCTCGACTTCGGAGAGTATTACAGACAGAGGGCAAAGGCCTCTCCCTGTCGTGTCATGGGCGGTGTTTTCCCTACTAAGGGCACAGTCAAGGGCCTTGTGTTGATGGTACAGTTCGCAGATAATGAGTTCCAGCCAGACTACACCCGCGAGTTGTTCACAAACATGATGAACCAAGAAGGTTTTTCCGATTATGAAGCAACGGGAAGTGCACGTGACTATTTTATCGCACAGTCGATGGGACAGTTCACACCTGAGTATGATGTTGTGGGTCCCATCAAACTGCCTTTCATCATGCAGCACTATGGTCAGAACGACTCACAGGGCAACGAGCGCGTGGCCTTCCGCATGATACAGGATGCCTGCCAGATAGCGCATGACAGTTTGAATGTAGATTTTTCGCAATACGACTTCAACGACGACGGCGACGTGGACTTCGTCTATGTCATCTATGCCGGCTTTGGCGAGAGCTATGGTGCTTCGACGAATACCATTTGGCCTCACGCCTCGACGCTGTCAGCCTGGGGAGGAAACATCACTCTCGACGAGAAGCGCGTGGAACGATATGCCTGCAGTTGTGAATTAAAATACACATCAGGAACGCAGTTGGAGGGTATTGGTACGTTCTGTCATGAGTTTGGGCATGTGTTGGGACTGCCAGATATCTACAATACGCAGATGCAAAGCCGTACTCAACTCGGGCAGTGGGATGTAATGGATACGGGCGCCTACAACAATGAGTCGCGTACTCCTCCCGCCCATTCTGCTTTTGAGCGATACAGCCTAGGATGGCTTGACTTCATCGACATCGATACACCGGCAGAAGTAATGGAACTGGAAGAACTGACGGAGCATAATGTGGCGTATAGAATTGTTACACCTAATAATCCGGATGAGTTCTTCACGTTGGAAAACCGCCAACTCATTGGTTGGGACAGCTACCTGCCAGGTGGTGGACTCATGATTCTTCACATCAACTATGACGAAGGTATCTGGGATAGGAATGCAGTCAATAACGGTGTGAACCCTTGCTATGATCTCGTAGAGGCTGATGGCAATCAAGGACAAAATTTGCCTACTAACTTGTTTCCAACTCCAACAAACGACATGTTCACCGACTACTCTACTCCAAATTCTCTCGCATGGGACGGCACGCCTACGGAGAAAGGCATTACAAACATCCGAGTGGAGGATGGCGTAGTGAAGTTTCGATTCATGAAAGACAGACTCCCCAGGCCCATAGGGCTTGAAATCTCTGACGTGACTTCCACTTCCGCTCATTTGCAATGGGATGAAGTGGACGATGCCGATAGCTATCAGGTGGTTCTTCACGAGGTGTTACCCAACGATATCAACCCGCTGCTCATATCTGAGGATTTCAACTCGATGACCACAAAAAATGGATATGAGGACTTGGGAAATTCGCTCGATAGCTATACGCAACAGCCAGGATGGACTGGGACTGAAGTCTATGAGGCGGGTGAACGCGTAAGAATAGGTGCTTATGGCATTAGTGGCAGACTTATAACGCCTGCATTCTCACTGCCTGAAATCAATGAGGGTGACTCTTGCATTGTGGTTTTTCACGCTGCGTCCTATCCTGGTAAGTCTGTCAGCTATACCGTGTCGCTGCAAGATGCGACCACAGGCGAAACGCTTGCTACAGAGAGTTTGAAGGCCAAAAAAACGGAGGAAGAACAGGTTCTCGTCTTCCATCAGATGCCGCAGAAGGGAAAAATACTCATCGAAACACAAAAGGAGCGCCTGTTCCTAAATGACCTGCGTGTAGTGGCAGACTCTACAAGTGGCGTCTGGAACGTAGGACCCAAGGCTTGGACGGTAGACAGCATTCCTGAGACGGAGTACGTGGTGAGTGGATTGGTGCCTGGTCGCACTTACTACTGCTATGTGCGCGCCCTCTCAAAAGAAGCATTGCGCAGTTCGCTGCCGTCAGTTGAGTTGACCTTCACCACAGAAGAGGGAACCATTCCCACCTCTCTACAAAATCTGCAGCTATCCCTCATCACTCACAAACCATCGTCTACTATTCAAAACTACGACCTTTTGGGCCGACAGGTAGGCAGTGGTCATTCACCTATCCACCCATTACCCTTCAAAACGGGCATCTTTATCCTACGTACGGGCAACAATAGCAGGAAGGTGATTGTGAGATAGCGGTTGTCATGATGCTGACAAGATTAATGGCTATCGCCTGATGAGCGTAGAACCCCTCAGCTGCGGGTCATGACTGTTCATCTGAACGGCATAGACGGCTTGGGGCAGATGGGAAAGACTGACACCATATTGTTCGTGCCCTGCAGGAAGCGTTTGCTGCTCGACCACCTGGCCGCCAGTGGCATAGACACATAGGCGGATGGGCTCTTTTGAAGGAGATTCAAGACGGATGCACAGCATACCGTCGGCCTTCATGGAGAGGTGGGCGGCTCGAGGCTGTTCTTGTGAAATGTCCTGAATGCCTGAATAGCCGAGGATGTAAAGCAGGCCGCGGTAGGCGTCTATCTCGCCATAGCCCCATAGGTTGTTGGGGCGTGGCGAGCTGTCGTCAATAGGACGGCAAGTCTCGGCCAGCACCTCACGGACATCGTCGGGCGTGAGATCGGGCTTTGCTTGCAGCCACAAGGCAATGGTGCCCGCAACGGCGGGTGTCGACATCGACGTTCCTGTCTCCACACGCCACGGGTACTGACGTCCGTCATATTCCAACATGCTTGTGTAGAGATACATGGCGATAGGTCTGTTGTGCTCTTCGAAATAGTACGAACTGCCTGCAGAGATGACATTCGAACCATTGGCCATTACATCAGGTTTCGTTCGGTCGTCGAAGGTGGGTCCCACACTGCTATAAGGGGCTTTCTCTCCGTTTGTGCCCCAATCGCGATTGTTGTTTTTCCCATCAATGTCGACATAGGAATTTCTGTAGGAGAGTGCTCCTACACAGATCACGGCAGGAGCGCTTCCTGGTGAGTAGATGTTGTGGCTACTCTCTCCGGGTCCGATGTCTTTGGTCAGCATGTCCTTGTATCTGAATTTTCCATTCACACGGAATACCTCCACATCCGCATCAGCCCCCATAATTTCCAATTCCACGGGAACGCTGTAACCGAAATTGTGCTGTGCCACTTGGATGAATACCTCAAAGGCATTCTGCTCCGGATGATAGCATGATGGATAGCCGGCCATCTTGACGATATATTGCTCTTCGCCTATCTGTAGTGTGTCTTCCACCAACGAGTCGGCCTCGGCAATGATGTCCTTTGCGTGCAATAGGTGGGTGTAGGGGTTCTCCTTGTCAATGTAGAAACGTACGGCCAAGTCGAAGTCACCTGAGGCGCGCATTGTGACAAAAGCGTTGTTTGGTCCATTGGTGATGTAAGTGTTGAGGCTCTCCGTTCCAAGTGGTTTATGCAGGTAGGTGCTGTAGTGTCCCTCGTTGCCTGCCGATGCCACGATGATGCGTCCAGGTCCCACGAGACTGTCGAGCACGGCGTACATCAGCACGTCGTCGCCCATAAAGTCTTGGTGCGATCCTTCGCTGAACGACACCACACAAGGTTTCCCTTGGCTCTCGGCGTAGTTGAGCATGTATTCGAATCCCAGCATGTCAGTGGCCGATGTGTATTTGTACAGATCTTCTTCGCGAATGAACTCCTTCGAGTCGTTCACGGCATTGCTCACCAGGCAGATGTCGCTCTCCCAAGCTATTCCGCGATAGGGTGTGCCAACACCATTGCCTGCAGCGATGCCCAAGGTGTGGGTGCCATGAAACTGTGCATAGGCATCGCGCGAATGGGCATAGGTCAGAATGTCGCTGGGCGTAGTATACTCCGCCCCCACATATAGTTCACTGTCAAGGGTGTCAACCGACAGGTGATCCCAGAAACGGCGTATGCGCAGCTCGCTGAGATCGGTTGTACGGAAGGTGGGATGGGTTAGGTCGAAGCCAATGTCTTCCAACCCCACCACGACACCTTTGCCAGTGAAGGCCTGTGGCAGGTCGGTTCCGCTATAGATGGGAGCTACGTTCAGCTTGGCGGCTGTCGTGTCAAGAAGTATGGAGTTAGATTCGCGTGCCTCGATGCGGGTCACCTCGGCACATAGCGAGAGCGGTCCGAGCTGAGTCATGGGTATGTCGGCAATGTGGATGTTTCCATATCGGGCCAATGACAAGCAGCCGTGCTGCCGCAAAACCTCATCGCCATTGCCCTTCAGCTGGATGAAGGCACACACATGCCGACCACTCCCTTTCTGCGGTGCTTTGCGCATGATGCGGCTTTCTGACGTCGTCAGCTGTCTAAGCATGGGCGACATTTTTGCAAAGTCTGCCGTCTGTGCCTGTGCCTGAAAAGAGACCGACCACAAGGTAATCATCCACAGGAAGGTCTTCAAGAAGTGTATCGTATTGTTCATTCCGTTGTTTTGCTTTTATGAATAAATCGCTGCAAATATACGCATTATTTACGAATTATACAATAAAACATGACGTTTTGTTTGCACCTTCCGAATTATTTCCGTAACTTTGCATCATCAATACGGATTCAATCATTAAAAAGAAGAGAACAATGGAAGAACAGAATCAGAAGCGTTTCATCGCTGTGGCTTACCGTCTGTATGATGCAGCGGAGCCGGAAACACCCATCGAGGAAGCCCCTGTCGACAAACCGTTCGTGTTTATCAGCGGATTCGGCGTGGCTCTTGAGGCTTTCGAGAATCAGATTATCGGTATGCAGGAAGGAGAGGAGTTCGACTTCACATTGCCACAGGAACAGGCCTATGGCCCATATCTTGACGAGCATGTGGTGAACCTCGACCGTGAGATATTCTCCATCAATGGACATTTCGACCACGACAATGTGAAAGAGGGTGCCGTGATCCCCCTTCAGAACGAGGATGGCAACCGTTTCATGGGCAGGGTTGTAGAGGTCACCGATGAATACGTTCGCATCGACTTGAACCATCCGTTGGCAGGCAAGGACCTCCGTTTCACTGGATCGGTCGTGGAAATTCGCGAGCCACACGAGTCTGAGGTTCAGCAGCTCATCAAGCTGATGAGCGGAGAGTGCGACTGTGGCTGCGGTGATTGTGGTGGCCATGAGCACGGCGATGGCTGCAATTGTGGTGGTTGCCATTGATAGAGGAAGAAATGAATTCGTTCGGACGTTTGTTCAGGTTGACCTCTTTTGGCGAAAGCCACGGAGAGGTTATCGGCGGAGTTGTCGATGGGATGCCTGCGGGCATCGATATCGACATGGCATTCGTGCAGCATGAATTGGACCGCCGTCGTCCTGGACAAAGTGCTGTTACTTCGCAACGGAAAGAGGCTGACCGAGTGGAATTGCTGAGCGGTGTGTTCGAGGGGAAATCTACGGGCTGCCCCATTGCTTTCATTGTGCGCAATGAGAACCAGCGTCCTGAAGACTATGAGCATCTGAAGGATGTATTCCGTCCGTCGCATGCCGATTATACCTATTATTATAAGTATGGCGTGCGCGACTATCGCGGCGGAGGAAGGGCTTCGGCACGTGTCACGATAGCCCGTCAGGTGGGGGGCGCCTTAGCCAAACTGGTGCTTCGGCAATTGGGGGTCAAAGTGGTGGCTTTCACCTCACAGGTTGGCGATGTCGTGTTCGACGGCGACTATCAGCAGTATGACCTCTCGCTCGCAGAGGAAAATCCTGTACGCTGTCCCGATCCCCTGAAAGCGGAGCAGATGGAGCGCCTGATTGCCACAGTGAGAGCCGATGGCGACTCGGTGGGCGGCACGGTTACCTGTGTGGTGAGCGGATGTCCGCCAGGACTCGGCGAGCCCGAGTTCGGCAAGTTGCATGCTGCTCTTGGTGCGGCTATGTTGAGCATCAATGCCGTGAAAGGTTTCGAATATGGTACAGGATTTGCGAGTGCGGCAATGCGAGGCAGCGAGTCAAACGATCCGATAGCGGTCGAGAATGGTGTGGTGCACATGTTGAGCAATCATAGCGGTGGCATTCAAGGTGGTATTAGTAACGGGGAAGACATCTACATGCGTATAGCATTCAAAGCGGCTCCTACCATTCAGATGGCGCAACACACCGTCGACAGGTTTGGCAACAATGTTGATTTTGCAGCAGTAGGACGACACGACCCATGTGTGGTTCCGCGTGCCGTTCCCATCGTAGAAGCTATGGCAGCTATGACCATTCTCGATAGTTATTTGTTGGATAAAGTGGCTAAATTTTGTTAAATGATAAGGGAAATCAGGATTTATATTGAAAAATTTTTGATGAACCAAATATAATTTGTACCTTTGCAAACGGTGAATTGTGAGGTTTGTGAAAATCTACATTCACTGAATTAAGTCTAGTTTAGTTTTTGTGTTGGTTGCCCCCGCTGTTTGGCGGGGGCTTTTTTGTGTGGATTATTCGTGGAGAAGCCAACGAAGGGCATTGCGCATAGTGTCGAAAGCAGCATTCATGTCGTAGTGGTTGGCCAACTGCTCATCGTAGACGTAGAAAAGTGTGCGGCCGTGCTTTTCGGTGTTAGTCCAAAACTGCGGCACCCATTTGTCGCCAGCCTTGACAGTTGCTCCTTCGATAGGTGCGATGCGCAAAGTGCCGGCAAACGTGTCGTACCAAGGCCATTGCCCGGCAGCGTTCTCCACAGGCATGGTGAAATAGCTTCCCTTGGCCTGGTCGATGTAGCTTTCAAAGTCGCTCTTGGCCTCGGCCCCCAAGGAGATGATGTCGGCATTCAAGTTTACTATCAGGTGATAACGGTCGAATAGCCCTTTGGCGTAACGGTCACCCTGGTTCAGGACACTCACATCAAACCCCATTTCCTGTCCAGTATGACGGAGCCATTCAATGCCCTGTCTTGTCATCTCGTCTTGTCTCTTGGTGAGTACCAACACTCTCTTCTGGGGCACGGTGGCTTTTTGGTTCTTCATGAGCGATAGATAGACAGTGTTCATGAGGTCAAGCTGTGCATTGTCTTCTGTGCATTCCCAATACATGCCGCCCAAGAGTCCACGGTCAATAATCATCTGGCACTTTGCAGCTATCGAACGGGGATTGTCGAAACCCCATACCAACTTTCCGCTGCGGTCGGTCAGATAAGGAACTTGGCCCACAGGGTCCCATTGTTCTTGATAGAGGCCGTCGGAGAACAAGGTCTTCATATACTTGTCGAGTATCTTGTTTGAATGGTCACCACGTCCATAGAGTGGCATTCCCAAAGTGAGCTTCTCTGCTGGCACTCCGTTACGGATGTGGGCGTCGATGGCTTCCTCGATGCTGATGCGGCCCGAGAGCGGTGAGCGGAATAGGGTGGTGTGATGTTTCGGCGGGTTGGCCACATCGTAGGCCATGATGTTCACGAAATCCATGTATTTGATGCACTTCGGGAAGTCAATATACAGTCCGTCGGCGATAGTGGCACAAGTCAGGAGCTTCTTTTTGCCCAATACCTTTCTCAGGTCGCGCATCAACAAGGTGAAGTTCTTGGTGTCGTCGGGCGACGAACTGATGCCCGCTTCGTTGCTTGTAGGGTATTCCCAGTCGATGTCGATGCCATCGAGGCCGTATTCCTTCACGATGCGACCGCAATCCTTAGCGAAACTCATGCGGCAGCGGGCGTCGGCAGCCATCTCTGAGAAATTGCCACTGGTCCATCCGCCAACAGAGAGCATCACTTTCAGCTTCGGATTCTGTTGCTTCAGACCCACCACCTGGCGGAGGAATGGCTCGTTCTGAACGTCACAGCCGTCGAAGGTCTTGTTCACATGCCCGAAGGCGTAGTTTACGTGCGTCATCAGCGTAGGGTCAGGCAGACGTAGGTCCGTCCATGAACAAACGTAAGCCACCACGATCTTTTCGTTCGTGGTCGTTTTTTGTTTCGCAGCTGATGCTGAGGTTGCAACAATCAGCATCATCGCTGTCATTGCCATGCATAAAATTTTCTTCATAATGTTGTTTGATAAATGATTCATGTTGCAAATTTACAGAAATATGTTCAAATAAACGATTATTTTGAGAATATTAACGTTCCAGCCTGTTGGCATTCAAATGATTATTCGTATTTTTGCAGAGTAATATTATTGATTAGTCATGAAGAAACTGTTTTTGCTTTTGATGCTCATGTTTTCCATGGGATTGTGGGCTCAAAATGAAGATAACCGCAAAGTGGTATGTCTGGAAACTGATTCGGGCGTTGTTCGTATTGCGCTCTACAACGAAACGCCAATTCATCGCGATAATTTCGTGAAGCTTGTCGGCGAAGGCTTCTATGATGGTGTACTGTTCCATCGTGTCATCAACCGTTTCATGGTGCAGTCGGGCGACAGTCTTTCGCGACATGCGGCACCCGGACAGGAGTTAGGCGATGGCTTCTACGAGACCTACCAGCTGCCTGCAGAGTTCTGCTTCCCTCAGCTTTTCCATAAGCGTGGCGCTGTAGCTGCGGCCCGTGAGGGTGACGATGTTAATCCCGAACGGCAGTCGTCGATGTGCCAGTTCTACATTGTCACGGGGCATCGCTATTCGCCCAATGCTCTCGACGATGTGGAGGAGCGTGTCTCAAAAGCCACAAAAGAAATCTTCCGATTTCCTCATGAGGTGCGCGAAGTCTATCAGCAAGTGGGGGGAGCACCTCATCTCGACACGCAGTACACCGTTTTTGGCGAGGTCATTGAAGGTATGGACGTGGTGAATCGCATACAACTTGCTGAAACCGACCAGAACGACCGCCCCCTTGTCGATATACGCATCCGACGCGCATTTGTGGAGTGATCTCTGAGTTTCCTGAACAGGACTAATGGGTTTTCTCATGCATGTTTGTGTGGGAAAACTTTTATGATTCATCAGAGTTATCTCGATGAACTAAAAGTGGATGAACTTTGGATGGACTTTTTGTTGGTCATTTGCGCAATTATCCTTAATTTTGCATCGGTATTCTTGATTACCCAGGGTGCTACGCATGTTTTGGCGCAAGCTGGAGGCGTGTTCAAAGTCTTTCGGCACAGTGACCCTGCTTAGGGAGACAGAGAATAGCGTATGTATGATTATAGTATGGGCATGAATTCCACGACAGGTCGTGGTAGTTCGCCGAAGCGGGGAGTTGAGATGTATTCCCGCTTCGGCTTTTTTTGATGGGCTTGACTTGCCATGTAGGTAAGCATTTGTCGAGATCCATGTTGTGCCGGCAGTCGTCCTTTTGTTGTGCCTTTGCATACGCAACAGAACAGCTAATACTGTTTTCCGAGTCAGAAAACATTATTTTCCGAGTCAGAAAACATTATTTTCCAAGTCAGAAAACGTTGTTTTCCAAGTCAGAAAACGTTGTTTTCCGCATACGCACGTAATCGCGTGCGCGTATATATAAATAAGGTGTCGGCCATTGTAATTCCTTGATTTGCGTCAAGAAATCGGAAAACTTTCGATTTTCCGAAAAAAAGTTGCGAAAATATTTGGTGGGTCGGGAATTTTGCCGTACCTTTGCACCCGCTTTCGCGAAAAACTTCGGTTCGGAATGCGGAGGCATATAAAGAACTTCTCGATCAGTGAGGGAAAAGCAAGCTTGCTTGATCTTCCGAATCGAGAGAGAAGTCAAGGCCGAAAGGCATTAAAGAGTTCTTTGAAAGGCTTACATCGACAGAGAAAGGTAGTACGAGAAGCAAGTTTGATTGCACCCTTAGTCAGAAACAATCGGTCCCTTGCCTTCGGCATGGGAACCGGAAAAGGATATTTTTACAATGAAGAGTTTGATCCTGGCTCAGGATG
>Ga0256407_10009209_pt1 | contig 14192 bp, 12 predicted proteins | sample RumenRJG_04DNA_FD_193489 | JGI IMG/M metagenome (GOLD analysis project Ga0256407, IMG submission 193489) | Bovine rumen microbial communities from Lethbridge, Alberta, Canada - RJG_04 | ecosystem: Host-associated > Mammals > Digestive system > Stomach > Rumen | place: Canada: Alberta... | reverse complement strand
GCGACCCCAGTACGGGCAGCGACCACTGACGCGATGCCGAATAAGCCAGAAATCCGCTGATGAAGAAGAACAGCGGCATGCGAAACAGCTTCAGTAGTGGCATTGACGATGACTGCGGTGCCTGCAATCCGAAGCCGTCCTGACACACATGGAAGGCTACGACCAATATCATCGTAAACCCGCGAAGTGCGTCAATCCAGCCTATGCGTGGCTTCTTATGAATCGTATTCTCCATAACAACGTGCAAAATTAACGATTTTATTTTGAACTTCAAACAAATCTTCGTATTTTTGCACCATCGTTATGGATCATCTGAAACAAAAGACTGCACGAGGACTGATGTGGGGCGCTGTGAACAACGGCACCATGCAGGTGCTGAACCTGCTTATCGGCATCATCATCCTGCGCCAGCTGACACCAGAGGATACGGGACTTGTGGGCATGCTGGCCATCTTTGCCGCCATCGCGGGCAACCTGCAGTCGAGTGGTTTCTCCACAGCGTTGATCAACGAGAAGGAGCCTACGCCGCAACAATACAACAGCGTGTTCTGGTTCAACGTACTGATGGGCGGCTTGCTCTATGCTGTTCTGTTCTGCTCGGCACCCCTCATCGCGTGGTTCTTCCACCAGCCACGGCTCACCGACCTGTCGCGTTTTCTCTTTCTTGCATTCTTCATCTCGTCGTTTGGCATTTCTACGAATGCCTACATGGTGAAGAACATGATGAACCGCGAGATTACGATCATCAACATTACGGCACTCGTCATCTCTGGCCTTACGGCTATCGTGATGGCCCTCAACGATATGGCCTATTGGAGCCTGGCCTGGCAACAGGTGGTCAACGCCCTGATGCTGGTCGTCGGGCGGTTTTGGTATGTAAAATGGCGTCCTACGCTTCACTTCACCTTCGACTATATCCGTCAGTCGTTCTCGTTCTCGATGAAAATCTTAGTCACGATGATTGTGAACACGGTGAACCAGAATATGCTCACTGTTATCTTCGGACGACTGTTCCGCGATGCCCGTGTAGTGGGTAATTTCTTCCAGGCCTACAAGTGGGACTCGATGGCTTTCCAGACCGTGGGTGGCATGTTGGCGCAGGTGGCACAGCCGGTGCTGGTAAGTGTGCGCGACGAGCGCGACCGCGAACTGCAGGTATTCCGCAAGATGCTGCGCTTCGCCTCGTTCCTGTCATTCCCTGCGTTGTTCGGACTGGCCTTGGTGGCCCGAGAATTCATCCTCTGCACCATTGGTGAGGAATGGATACACTGTGTGCCGCTGTTGCAGATACTCTGTCTGAGCGGTGCGTTCATGCCCATCTATACGCTGTATCAGAACCTGGTTATCAGTCACGGGCGCAGCGACGTGAACATGTGGCTGAACATCGGGCAGATTGTGTTGCAGCTCATCGTTATCCTCCTGTTCTATCGCGAGGGTATCACCACGATGGTCGTGGCCTACACCTTATTTAATATTATATGGCTCTGCGCTTGGCAACCATTTGCACGCCGCATCATCGGTCTGCGCACCATCAACCTGCTGAAGGACGTGCTGCCCTTCATGCTGATTGCCGCTGCTGTCATGACAGCCACTTATTTCATTACGCTTGCCATCACCAACCAATGGCTACTCCTCGCAGTCCGCATCGTGGTGGCCGCCGCACTTTATTATGCCACCATGCGCCTGCTGAACGTAGCCATCCTACGCGAATGCCTGCAATTCATCACCCGTAGGGGCGTATAGCATACGCCCCCAAGCAATCAACCTAAATGAACGAAAATATAAATCTCATGCCCCAAGAAATATATAATCCCAACATGCACCACCGGCGTAGTATACGCTTGAAGGGCTACGACTATTCAAGTGAAGGTCTTTATTTCATCACCATCTGCACACAGGATAGACAATGTATGTTCGGGTATATTGATAGTGGCGAAATGTATTTAAACGCCTTAGGGGAAATGGTATACGACGAGTGGCTGAACACGATGAACATTAGAAAAGACGAGGTGGTTTTACATGAATTTGTGGTGATGCCCAATCATATTCATGCTATCATCGAAATATGTGCGGGCGATGGTAGGGGCGTATTGCATACGCCCTCAATTGCAAATGGTACGGGCGTATCGCATATGCTCCCATCCCTCCAAATTCCCAATCCAGAAAAGGGCGTATGCGATACGCCCCTACGGTCGCCTTCACGGACGGTGGGGGCTATTGTTCGAGGATTTAAAGGGGCCGTCACCAAAAAGGCGGGCCAACATATTTGGCAACGCAATTATTTCGAACACATCATTCGTTCTGGCGAATCATACCAACTTATTGCCGAATACATCATATCCAATCCTACACGATGGAACATCGACAGATTTTACAATATATGAATATCTCCATCATTATTCCCGTCTATAATAAGGCTGAATATCTGGAGTCTTGCCTGAAGAGCCTGCTCACACAGGCATTCAGCGACTTCGAGATTGTCTGCGTCGACGATGGGAGCACCGACGCCTCGGGAGACATCTGCGACCGGATGGCCAGTGATGACAGTCGCATCCGTGTGCTACACACCGACAACGGCGGCGTGACGGCTGCCCGGCGACGGGGATGGGAGGCCTGCCAGGGACGCTATGTGATGTTTGTCGATGCCGACGACGGTTTGCTGCCCGGTGCCCTGCAGATGATGTATGACACCATTGAACGCGAGGGAGCCGACGAGGTCATCGCCACTTTCCGTACCCACGACGGCTTACAGTCGCCCGTGGTATATGAGGGTTTTGTAGAGCCAGAACCGCTCATACGTGACATCATCACCTCGAAGAACCGTTTCCCCGTGCTTTGGAGCATCATCTTCCGGCGTGAGAAACTTAGTGGCGTGTTCGACACGCCGCGCGAAATCATCGAGGGCGAGGACAAGCTGATGCAGGTGAAGCTGCTCATGCGACAGCCGCGAGTCTTCTTTATTGCCCAGCCCGCATACATCTATACCCTCGGGGTGCCCAACAGCCGCCGGCATTCCCTGCAGCGCGAACATCTCTACGACCAGTTGCTGCGTAAGGTGCTGGCACCGCGCATGGCCGATTACCAGTCGGCTTTCGTGCTGCACCAGCTGAAGGAATACGAGCGTTTCATCCACGACGGTGTGTTCTCGGCAAGAGACTATTACCGCACATCGCTGCCCGCACTGCCTGCTGGCATTCCCCTCTACGACCGTCTGGTCTTTGCCCTGCCTCCCGTACTGGCTCGTCCGGTGGTACGACTATACAGAAAACTCATTCAATTCAAACAAAAAGGACTATGAACAAATATCCCTCACAAGTCGATGTAGCCGTGCTGCTGCTGTTCTTCAACCGTCCCGAAACCTTCCGTGTGGTCTTCGAGGAAGTGCGCAAGGCCCGTCCCTCGCGCCTGTTCCTCTTCCAGGACGGGGCACGTGGCAAGCGCGATGTGCCCGGCATTGAAGCATGCAGGAAGATTGTCGAGGACATCGACTGGGAATGCGACGTCCACCGCAATTACCAAGAGAGCAATCTTGGCTGCATGACGGCAGGCTTCACTGCTCATCGATGGGCCTTCACGTTGGCAGACAAGTGCATTATACTGGAAGACGATGTGGTACCATCGCCTTCGTTCTTCACTTTCTGCAAGGAGATGCTCGACCGCTACGAGCACGATGAGCGCATCACGATGGTGGCTGGCTATAATATGGACGAAGAAACACCCGACATGCCCTGCGACTACTTCTTTACCTCAGCCTTCTCCATCTGGGGATGGGCCTCATGGCGAAGGGTTGTCGAGCAGTGGCAGGGCGACTATGCCTTCCTCGACGATGCCTACAGCATGACACTGCTGGAGAAGGTGCTTCGCCTTCGCCGTTACCGCAGTGATTTTATGCGTATGTGCCGACTGCATCGCGACTCGGGTAAGCCACAGTTCGAGAGTGTGTTCTGGGCATGTATGCTGTTGAATTCAGGGTTGGCCATTATGCCACGTGTGAACATGATCTGTAATGTGGGAGCCACTGACCAGTCGGCTCATTATTCTGAGTTCAAGACGCTGCCACATGGTTTGCGTCGTCTGTTCACTATGCAACGCCACGACCTTGAGTTCCCTTTGCAACATCCTCGTTACGTTATCGAAGATGTCGACTACAAGGAGCGTATGTACCGCTATAACGCCTGGGGCCATCCTTGGGTGAAGATTGGCCGTTCGTTCGAAGAGTTGTGGCTGAACCTGCGCTATGGCAACTTCAGTAACATCACAGCTTCCGTAAGACGGAGAATACGCAAGTGGATGGGAACTGACGACAGGATTTAACCTCTGCCCATTCAAGGACTATAGGGTAGTCTTTATAGGAGATAGCAAAAGGCTTAAGAGCAAGTAGCTGTTGCATACTGTCAGCACTACGATGAGCAGTGCAACCACTGAGCGCAATACCCATAGCAGCACACGCTGACGACTTCTGAGAGCGAAGGCTGTGGCCACGGGTACGACGAATAGCCAGTGTGGAGCCATGATATGTACTTCGTTGATGCCGAAGCCGAGTATCAGGTGAAGGAATGCGTCGAAGGCGAACATCGACAGGCAGAGCCAGAGAAATCTGTTTTTGCGTCCTACCCAGATGCCTATCAAGAACAATGCGAAGACGACTGCCTCCACAGCGTAGGCCCACCAGTGAGAGTAGGGCACGAAAACAGGCCGATGCACAAGGGTGTCCTCTAAGAAATGCTCCTTGTGAAACAAGATACTTTCGCCGAACATGTTCTCATAGGCACTCTGCCAGCGATCGGTGGTCATGTCTGTCCACCGCAACAGTCCTTCTTTTTCAATGGGTTCTCCCGTTTTCTCGGCCTGCCGTTGCAGTACGCGCTGTCGGCGGGCCTGTCGGTTGCGTTCCTTGGCCTGCAGCTCGGCCGGCAGATGGGCAATGCGCTCTTCCTCAAGCGCTGCCTTGCGTTGCTCTTCGGCCTGTCGGCTTTCCTGTCGGGGAAGCGCGATGGTGTGATACTGCCATTGGGCTGCACCCCAGAGTAAAACGGGTGTCACGACGGCCACACCAAGCAGATGGCGCCAGCGGAAGAAGCGGCGACCACTGGCGAAGAGGTCGGCCAGCAGTACTTTCACTCCGTTGCTCAGCGTGATGCCTGCTGTGACGATGAAGAGCAGCGCCCACTGCCACGATGACGGTTGGCGCATGCCTTTTATGGCACGTCCGGCTAAGTAGAGCGTGAGGAGTAGCAGCGTCATCGAGAGCGTGAAGTGGTCTGGCACGATGACCGACAGCATGATATAGGCAAACGAGTAGAACCATGCCGAGAGCAACAGTGCGTCGGCGCGGCTGACGCCTACTGTTTCCTTGAGAATTCTATAGAGCAGCAGAAAACTATAAACAGTACAGGCGGTCAGCAATATGGCCATAAGGAACTGTACGCAGTTCACGCCGAGAACGGTTTCGAGCAGGCTGTTCAGCTGATGCATGGGCCACATCATCCAAGCCAGCAGTGGATGGCGCACTACGTTGTAGTAGTAGTCCCAGTCGCTGACGCACCAATAGGTGTAGGGGTCGTAGCCTGCCAGATGGTATTCGTGTTCCAGTACCTGCTTATAGGGACCTAAGCCAGGTTGCTGGAACAACGGGTTCAGACGCATGACGAACAGGGTGTTGAGCACGATGCTCAGTAGCGTGACAATCAGTGCGGGCCAACGTTCTTCGCGACGTATTCCAAATGCTTCCATAGAACCAGTATCAGAAGGTGAACGGCGGTGGTAGGATGGGCTGCTGGAGCCATCCGACGAGCTGTCCGCTATTATATATAATAAGGTATAGGAGTAGTAAAGACACAAGAACACGGGCACTTTTGACCAACCATGCGTGACTTTTGGGCGTGAAAAGGAAGCCCATGATCAGTGGCACGACGAACAGCCAGTGGGCCGACATGATATAGACCTCGTTGATGGCGAAGCCCAGTCCGATGTGCATCGTCAGATCGATGGCCGCCCACAAAAGCAGTAGCCATAGCAGACGCTTCCTGCGTCCCATCCAACAGCCGACAAGGAAGAGCAAGATGAGCAGTCCCTCGACCATATAATGCCACCAACCCTCGTAGCTGAGCAACACCGGACGGTAGTAGACGAGCACATCCTCGAGCATGTGGGTCTCATGGAACTGTATGCTTTCGCCAAACAGGTTTTCTACCGTAGTGTCCCAGCGGTCGGTGGTCATGTCGGTCCAGCGCAGCAGACTGTTGCTTAGTTCGTTGCCTTCCTGCTGACGGCCATAGCCTATGGGCTTGCCCTTATGGATGACCCACGGGGCATTCTTGTATTTCCTATGGTTCTCGCGTGCCTGGCGCAGGAACTCTGCCCGGTGGGCCTTCTCGTATTGTTGCTGTGCCTGTTGCTGCGGCAGCACGTAGATGCGGTGTTGCACCCACGAGGCACCCAGCACCAGCGCGAATGGCAACAATACACACAGTAAAAGCTTTCGAAGCCTCCAGAACTTCCGCCCCTGCGCAAAGAGCATAGCCAGCACGACCTTAGCACCATTGGTCAGGGTAACGCCCGCAACAAGAAAGATAAGTAGCGGCCAGTGGCTGTTAGGCTTATGGGTCTTATGGGTCTCATTGGCCTTATGAGCCTCATTGGCCCCATAGGCCTTATTAATTACCCACAACAGCAGCATCATCGACAGCGCGAAATGGTCGGGCGCAATGAAGGTGACCATAATATAGGCAAAGGAGAAGCAGAGCAACGTGAGCATGGTGGCGTCACTCCGGCCAGCACCAATGATCTTCCTCATGATGCGATAGAAGAACACGGTGCTGAACCAAGCACAAGCGCATAGTAGCAGGCAAGTAATGGGCATGGCGCAGTTCATGCCCGTGAGCCACCACAGCCCTTGGTTCAGCAGGTAGAAGGGATAGAGCAGCCAGTGGAGTAGCGGGTGGCGCACGACGTCGAAATATGGTCCCCAGTCGGTAAGTACACGATAGGTGATGGCGTCGAAACCCGAGAGATGGAAGTGTTGTTGGATGAGCTTTGTAAGTTCGCCCTCACCTAAGAACAGTACGTCGTAGTACTTACTAAGCATGAGTACCTGAAGTACGGCCACCCATAGCGTGACGAGCAGGGCAAGGGGCCTTTCTTCTTTCGAATGGGAGGCAGAACGGAAAGGCTTGAAATGGGCTTCGTCGGCCAGACGGAGTAGCTCCCGGTCACCACGGCTGTCGCCATAGGCGGTGAGATGGTAGCTCTGGCGGTCGGGACAGGCTGTTAAGAGTCGGCACACCTTCTCTTCACCGTAGCAGTTGGGTGTGAGAAATCGTCCCGTTACTATGCCGTCCCTGACCTCAATCTGTGTGCCAAGAACCTCGGCCTCGGGCAGAAACGGCTGTACCCAGTTGTCAATGGAGGCACTGACGATGTACACGCGGGCCCCCTCGGCTTGCGCCTGTTTGACGGCTTCGATGCCCTCAAGGCGCAGCAGATGGCGGTTGTCATGGGCAAAACGCTGACAGAGGTCGTTGAATGCCTTGATGGTCATACCACCGAAGAAATAGGTAAAAATCTGTTCCTTTGTACGTCCGTTGTCTCGCAGATGCAGCTTCATCAGCACCAACAACGGCAGGTGCAGCAGCATGCCCCAGAGGAAACGGCGTGTTCCGCAGGCATAACGGATGAAGCAGAGCAGCGTGTCGCGCGTGGTCAGCGTTCCGTCGAAGTCGAAAGCATAGACTTTATTTTTCACTATTCACTTTTCACTATTCACTTTTCCCTTAATTTAGGGGCTGGAATATGGTCGATAATTTGTTTCACAGCCCACGACATACCGATGGTCACCACGATGTAGAGCATCAGCCCGTCGTAGATACCATCTTTCCAGGCTACGATGATCAGGAGCTTACGGGCAATGGGATGGGCCACGAACATGGCTGCCGAGAGACTGCCGAGCCATACGGTGATGTTCATCAGGCCTGACGGCAAAGCTTTGACAAAAGCGATGCTGCCTACTACGATAAGCAGGGGAACCCATAGCCACGTCTGGAAATTAAAGCACATGGCGAATACCACTGCGAAGACCAACAAACTAACAAAGAGCCACTGGTAGGGTCGCAGGACAGGCATCTTCAGCCGTTCCCCGTATCTGGCATAGAGAATGCCGACTCCGAAGGGCAGCATACCGCCAACGAAGTTATAGCGCAGACGGTTGAGCGTCTCGCCGTCGGGCTCGCAGACCACCTGTAAGAGCCAACTGACGGCAATGAGTCCTATCGTCCACCATGAACTGCGACGGTAGAGCAGCAGGCGGTAGACCAGATAGAGCTCCATCATCAGCCCGAAGAACCAGTAGATGCCAGGCCAGATAATTTTGTCGGGCGTGGGAAGCAGGTTGATCGTCATGGTGAGCTGAGCCAGCACGTTGTACCAATGGAAATGGAAACGGCCGGGTGTCATGGTGTCGACAAAGACAAAGAGTACGAAGCCCACGACGAGCATGCGCAGCAGCTTCAGGTAGTGATAGCGAAGAAAGGGTATAGGATTGAGGGATGGGGAGCCTATCTTCCCCCCTTTGGGGGGATTGAGGGGGTCTTCATACTTCATCACCAACCCCAATCCGCTCAAGAACAGGAACACTGGTACGCCATAGTGTCCGAAGTAGGACAACAGGTGTACGGGCAACAGCACGTCGGGATTCGACAGAATCTCCCATAGCCGGTCGTTATGTTGCACATGATACTGGTATTCGTTCTCCTGCACAATACGTCCGATGAAGTGACAGTAATTGTGTAGTGCAATGGCCACGATAGCTAAGCCACGTAGGGCAGTACATTCAGTTCTTGTCAGCATCTTCAATTCTCAATTCCCGATTCTCAATTGATCATAGTCTGTCTTTCCTTTCAGCAACCGTTGACGGTGCTCGTCGTAGTCGGCGTTAAGCACATCGAGTTCTTTGCGGTAGAGTGGAGTGTGGATGCCACCGAGGAACAAGAGCGAGTGAGGCAGCCGGTCGATCATATAGGGGCGCTGCCTGTAGCGACGGATGGCCATCCAACCGTAGGGATGGGTGTTGCGGTACTGTTCAGAAGCCCATATCCAGAAAGGTATTTCGAACTCTTCGCGAGCTAAACGACGGTCGATCTCAGCAGAGTGCAGGCGTCCGTAGTAGCCCATCGAGTCGTTAAAGCACTCCTCTCCGTGATCGGGCATATAGATGACGATGGCATTCTCCTGCTCGAAGCGACGCAGAATCTGGTCGACAATCGAGTCGTTATAGCGCACGGCATTGTCGTAGTCGGCGTTCATCTGCTGCTTCTCCGCAGTCAGGTCGTCACGGTGGTAGTCGGCAGGTGTGAAATGCCGACGCGACTTGCGTGGGAAACGACCCAAATAGTCCACATGCTGTCCCATCAGATGGAAGATGGTGAGCTGGTGCTCGTGCCGTTGCTTGGCTGTCAGGGCATCGTAGTCGGCCAGCACCCCGTCGTCGTATGGATGGGTGCGTTGGTTACGCTCGTCGAACATGGCGTTGCTGAGCTGCGGGTTGTTCAGGAAGAAACCGCCACTGAAGTCATAGACCTGCTCTCCGGCACGTGACGTGAACTGATTGGTAATGAACGTTACGTGGTAGCCCGCACGACGGAACACCTCTGGAAAGAGGGGCGCATCGCACCACTCGCCCTTGTCGCCCACGGTGTGGAGTGAAAAGACATGTTTGAAGACAAAACTCGTGAGGTTCCATGGGGCCACGACATCGGTGAACGCAACGAGACTGCTGTCGCGCATCCGCTCTAACTGTCGCGGGGTGGTCTCGTGGTCGTAGCCGTAGAGCTGCGAACGGTGACGGTTGAAACTCTCACCGATGATGAGCACTATCTGCGGTGAACGGAAGTCACAGCTATCTACCTGCGCCTCTCCGAGATGGCTCACCAGGGTGCTGATTTGCTGGGAAGCCAATTGGTTTGCCCTAAGGCTGAACGCCATGCGGTGTACGGGCAGATAGAAGATGGCATGCTCGCGGGTGGTCAGCTCGTGCTCCACCTCGCCAAGGTTCTGCTTCGTCAATAGGCGCATCATCGCCTGTTTGTTTGCCCAGCACTCTGAGGTGCAGTAGCCGAAGAGCACTGCTGCGAGCACACCCATTAGGGCGTTGGCAACGAGCTGTGCAGGCTTCGAGAGACGAGGTCCCATCCAGCGCTTACGCTTCTGCCACCAGCGAAATAGCGACCACAGTAGGTGTAGCAGGGCGATGAGCAGGACACCGCCTACCAGCGACGTGAACAGGTCCCAGCCTAAGAACGACTTCAGGAACTCACTGGCCTCGCGACTGTTGGTCTCGAAGAAGAGCATGAGCATCGTAGGCGTGAGCGTCGACTCGAAACGAACGTAGCAGAACACGTCAACGAGGGCTACGGCATAGAGTAGCACCGCCACCACGAGGCGCGCCCACTTCCTCACGATTCGTGGGATAAGGGCGAGCAAGGTGCAGAGCAGGTAGACATCGAAGAACAGTTCGGTAGCCGACAGTTTGTATGGCACTGCCCCGCGCAGGTGGAGCTGTATCTCCGTCTGTGTGCAGTAGTAGCCCAATGCATACATGAACGCGAAAAACGCCGCATTCAGACTGATGGGTTTCCAGAACAAGCCGAGTAGCTGCAGAATTCTTTTCATCGGTACAGTCGTTTTATGTCATTGACAATCACGTCGGGCACCAGACCCTCGATACGCTCGCCCCGACGTACGCGCTCACGAATCTCGGTACTGCTTACATGGAGCAAGGGCACATCAATAGTACCAGGATACTCATCACGAGGATAGACGATGACGTCGTAACAACGGAGAATATCTTTCCAATGGCGCCAACGGGTGAAGTGCGCCCAGTTGTCGCCACCGATTAATAATGTAAAACGGGAGTCAGGATAGTCTTTCGACAAATGCTGCAGGGTGTTCCAAGTATACGAGGGCTTGGGTAGGCCGAACTCATAATCACAGGCCTTAACGCCCTCAACGCCCTCAAGGGCTTTCTCTGCCAGCTGAAATCGTAGTTGGTCATCAAGCAGGTCAGGAGATAGTTGTTTCAACGGGTTCTGTGGTGACACCATCAACCACACCTCGTCCAGCTCACACTGACGAAGAATCTCCTGCGCCAGGGCGATGTGTCCGCAATGAATGGGGTTGAACGAACCGCCGAAAATGCCAACTAACCTCCCCCGACCCCTCCGAAGGAGGGGAGTGGCTGGCGCAACGATGTTATTCATTTAGAAAATGTTCTATTATCTGCAAGGTATTTTGCTTTGCAATCTCTAAATTGTCATTTACAATTATTGTGTCAAATTGAGATGCAAAAGTCAGTTCATAAGATGCCTTTGATAATCTTGTTTCTATTGCTTCCTGACTATCAGTTGCTCGTCCTTCTAATCTTTTGCGTAGTTCTTCTATAGAAGGCGGTTGGATAAATATACTCAATGCATCTTTATCATAGAATTTTTTTATATTCACTCCACCTTTTACGTCTACATCAAAAATAATATTTTGACCAGCACTAAGTTGTTTCTCAACTTGCGACTTCAATGTTCCGTAAAAACGATTCTCATAAACTTCCTCATATTCTATGAATTCATTATTTGCAATCTTTTCACGAAATTCCTCTGGTGTCAGAAAAAAATACTCTACCCCATCTCTTTCTGTTCCACGTGGTGATCTCGAGGTACATGAAATAGAAAAAGAAAGTTTTAACTCAGGATGTTCCCGCATCAGCCATTGAACAATCGTTGACTTTCCACTTCCAGAAGGTGCACTAAAGATAATTAACCTCCCCCGATCCCTCCGAAGGAGGGGAGTGGCTGGCGCGCTCTGTACCTCATTAGTATCAGAAATGGCTACCGCATTCTGAGTTTCTGTTATGTTTGGTCTGTTATTCATAATAGTCTTTATTTTGTTGATAACATTGTTAGTATCTGCCAAAACTTCCTCATTAGTAAAACGGATAACATTAAAGCCATATTGGTTTAAGTACTGAGTACGTTCTTCATCAGAAACCTGTTGATTTCCTATAAAATGATAACCTCCGTCGACTTCTATGATTATTCTTTTTTCTAAGCAGACAAAATCGGGGATATAGCCATAGATAGGATGTTGGCGTCGGAAACGGAATCCCAAATTCTTATTCCTAAGACATTCCCACAAAGCTGATTCAGCTGGTGTCATGTATCTACGATTGCTTTTGGCATGTCTAAGAAGTAATTTGTAAGTACTCCCATCCGTAGTTTCATAGCCAAATTTTCCCATCATCATTATGGTTTAAGCCTATACACATCGCGTCAGCCCCTCCCCTCCTTTGGAGGGGTCGGGGGAGGTTTACAGGGCATTCAGCACCTGCTCCTTGATCTGTTCCAGCTCGTCCTTCATCTGAACGACTATGTTCTGCATCTCAGCCTGGTTCGACTTTGAGCCGGTGGTGTTGATCTCGCGGCCCATCTCCTGTGCGATGAAGCCCAGCTTCTTTCCCTGTCCATGGCCGTCGGTCATGGTCTCGCGGAAATACTTCAGGTGGTTGGTCAGTCGTTGCTTCTCCTCACTGATATCGAGCTTCTCGATGTAGTAGATCAACTCCTGTTCCAAGCGGTTCTTATCATACTCCACGCCGGGAATCTGCTGTAGCCCCTCAACGATGCGCTGGCGAATCTTCTCCACGCGGCTCTTCTCGTAAGGCTCAATTTCGAAGAGCAGCCGCTCGATGTTGTCGATCTTCTCATTGAATTTCTTCTCCAAAGCGGCACCCTCCTGCTTGCGGAAGCTCACCAGTGCATCGATGGCCTGCACAACGGCCTGCCTGCCGGCTGCCCATTCTTCGTCAGTAAGCACCTCCTGCTCGGTCTTTGTCAGTACGTCGGGCATGCGCGTCAGCGTGTACATCCAGTCATCGGGTTCTGGGATGCCCACCTTTGCGGCCACACTCTTCAGTTGCTGGTAGTAGTTCTCCACCAGTGCTGTGTTTACCGGGGTAGCCTCTATGCCCTGGTCGCGCTCTATCCAGAGCGAGAAGTCCACCTTGCCGCGCTCCAGGGCTGTGTTCACCATCTGACGTATCTCCATCTCCTTCTCGCGGTAGAGCGGTGCGATGCGCGTCTGCAAGTCGAGCTGCTTCGAGTTGAGCGACTTGATCTCTACGTTGATTTTCTTGTCCTTGTAGACCACGACTGCCTTGCCGTAGCCTGTCATTGATTGAATCATAATATGGTTATTGTTGCTTTAATGCGGCAAAATTACGAAAAAACGAAAGAAAAGCCAAATTTATTTCAGCTTTTCTGAGTTCCAGAACTCGAATTGTGTCATTACTCATTTCTCGAAGTGCTGGTAGTCTTTCAATGAACGCCAACTGCCACCCCAATGGAAACCGTGCTGAAGGAATAGACGGTGACAGAGGTCGCCTGCCACAATCTTGTAGGGGAAGGACAACTTGCGGTTGCAGTACTTTGCGGCATTGCGAGGAAGTATCTGTGTACCTTTGATATATGGATTATAGAGGGGGTTGATGTCGATGGCCAGTCCCTGTGCGTGTTTCGACAGCTTGTGGCTGCCGCTGATAGCGCGGAAACAGAAACACGAGGTATTGTTAGCCCGCATCGACTGCTCGTCGTCGGCATCGTAGTCGTCGATGAGACGCATGCGCTCAATGGGATAGTGGGCGTGGTAGAGCTGGCGGAAAATATCAATCAGGTCCTGTGCGATGGCTTTGTTACACACCAGCTCACCCTGTTGCACCTGCCCACCGGCATCGTAGTGGAGCACGCGCAGATAGCGCAGGTCACTACGCGGAATGCTACATCCCACGGGAAACGAGCTGCCCTGCATGCGAAGGAACACTGCGTCAGTAAGTGTGTCTACTACGAAACTCTTTTGGGCCTGAGCCATTGGTATAGTCCCAAAGAGTATCACCGCCAATAGCAAAAATCGGTATAGTCGTGTCATTACGCCACAAAAGTATAAAAATAATCTGAGATAACAAAAGAAATTGTTCTGTTTTGGTAGAAATGAAGGTAAATAAGTGGAAAGACTGTCTTAAATGCGCCATAATTCCTTTGGTTCTTTGATGATGGGTTAAACCTTATGGAGACTTAGGAGTCAAAGTATTGTTATGAATCGATTTATACTGGTTATTATTTTATTGCTCAGTGCCGCAGGTGTGCAGGCACAGG
>Ga0256407_10009207_pt1 | contig 14192 bp, 11 predicted proteins | sample RumenRJG_04DNA_FD_193489 | JGI IMG/M metagenome (GOLD analysis project Ga0256407, IMG submission 193489) | Bovine rumen microbial communities from Lethbridge, Alberta, Canada - RJG_04 | ecosystem: Host-associated > Mammals > Digestive system > Stomach > Rumen | place: Canada: Alberta... | reverse complement strand
AATTATAATCAATGATTTTTTTTATTTCGATTGTTAAATTGTTTCTTTTTTTCATATATTTATTTTTTATTTTTTTCCCTGTTATATCTTCTAAAGTTAATAATATATATAATAATTCTTCATCAGTTTTACATTCAAAATATTTTAAGAAATCTTCAATGGAATCACTTTTGATAAATTGTATAATGTTCAAAAAATAAAAAATGATAATAATAAACTTTCTCATTTTATTTTTTTTAAAATTTTAAAAATTCAATAATATATTCATAAAATATTGTTCAAAAAAAAAATTTATAAAAAAAAAAATTAAATTTAAATAAATAAAAAAAATAAATGAAAAAACTGCCAATAATCGAATCAAATAAACGACCATATACAATTCAACAAAAACCAAGATTTTATATTAAAGAAAGTGAAAATGATAAGGAGAAATTTAACTCATTAAAAAATTATGACATTGCAATATCATATTATACAAAGATAATTAATAACAATAAATCAAATTCCAATTTTTTAATAAAAAGAGCAATTTGTTATTTAGCAAAAGGGTTTTATACATTAGCATTAAAAGATGCATTAAAATCAATAAAAATAGATCCAAAATATTTAAAAGGTTATTATATTGCAGCATTATCATATTTGGAAATGTATGATATAGAAAAAGCAGAAAAAATTTCAAAAGATAAAAACCAAAAATTAACATCATTAATTGAAAATAAAAAAAAAGAAATAAAATTAAAATCAAAAAAATTTAAATCATATCCAATATACATAAAATTTCTAAAAGAATTATATAAATATGATGCATATTTTCCTAAATTAGAAATATATTTTTATTCAGATGAATATAGAGGAGTTTGTGCAAAGTCAAAAATATTAAAAGAAGAAATAATAATGACAATACCAAAAGAATGTTTAATTTCATTAGAATTAGCATTAGAAACTAATATAGGAAAAGAAATAGGTAAATTTATGTATAGTGAGTTAAATTCACCTAAACATTGTTTATTAAGTGCATTTTTACTAACAGAAGAAAAAAGTAAAAAATGGAAATTTTATTTTGATTTATTACCAAAAGATTTTTCAAACTTTCCAATATTTTACACAGAGAAGGAATTAGAATATTTAAAAGGAAGTCCATTTTTAAATCAAGTTCTCGATAAGAAAATAGATATGAAAATGGATTATGATAAAATATGTTATTATATACCATCATTTAATCAATTTCCATATAAAAAATTTTGTGAAGCAAGAATGATGATTTCAAGTAGAATTTTTGGTATTCAAATTGGAGAAAATAAAACTGATGTTTTAGCACCTTTTGCTGATTTATTAAATCATAAAAGACCAAGACAAACTCAATGGTATTATGATAATATGTTAGAAAGTTTTGTTATTCAAGCTATTGAAGATATTGATGAAGGATGCGAAATTTTTGATTCTTATGGTAAAAAAACTAATTCTAGATTTTTATTAAATTATGGTTTTGCTCTTGATAATAATGATAGTAGTGAATATCCTTTAACTATTTTTTTTAATGATTCTTATCCTTTATTTGAAATTAAGAAAAATTTGTTTCAAAATGAAAATGAATATGTTAGAATTTTTAATTTAAATAATAATATTTATGAATCTCAATTACTTGAATTATTGTCTTTTTTAAGATTTTTGTTATTTGATGGGGATGTTAATGTTTTATATAAAGCTATGACTTCTAATGATAATTTAATTTATGATGATATTTCTTTAACTTTTTATTATATTTCTCCTATTTCTAAAGAATTGGAAATTAAAGTTTTGAAACATTTACTTTTATTATGTAAAAAAGCTTTAAATAATTATCCTACTACTTATGAAGAAGATGAATTTATTATTAAAAATAAGAAGAATATTTCTTTTAATTATAGGAATTGTTTATTACTTTTAATGAGTGAGAAAAGTGTTTTATCATATTATATTTATTTTTGTGAGTATTGTCTTAATTTATTTTATAAAGATAATGAAATTGAAATTTTATCTAAGTTGTCTACTGATTACAAATATAGTGAATGTCAATTTGATTTTTATATTCAAGAAGTAATTATGAAATTAATAAAAAATCCTAAAAAAAATAATAGAAATGAATAATATATTTGTACATTTATTCTTTATTAATATATTTATTTTTTTAAATTTTTGAAATTATAAATTAAATTAAAAATTTATTATAAAAAAATAACTTTAATAAAAATTCCATTTCAAAAAAATTAAACAAATAAAACATTAAAATTTTGGCATAGGAATTCTAACAGACATAGGTCTCCTTTCCATCATAGAATTAAAAGTACCTCTTAATTTTTCTCTATCTCTAGTACTTTTCCCAATTTTAACTTGTTCCTCAGTTTTTTTTTTACTTTGAACCTGATTTCCCATACTAGAATAAATCCAATAAGTTTCATTTTTAGTCCAAGGTCTTGCATAAAGTGGTTTTCTCTTCCCATTCCCAATACTATAAACAGGAAAATGTCTATGTTTACTAGTATACTTAGCACTTTCAACTCTATATTTACCAGGACCAACATTTTGATTAGTTCCAGTTAACATTTTAATTGAACTAGCCTGAGTTTTTTCTCCAATGAAATATGATGGAGTTTTAGGCCTAGTATATCTTAATGAAGGATCATATCTTCCTGGACCAGGAACCTTTTGTCTAAAATCATATTTAACTCTAGCTTCTAATGGTATTGCCCCACCTATTATATGATTCCATTTTTTTGGTAATTGACTTAAATCATCTTCTTTTTTGTATACGTGATTGTAATATGCGAATTTTTCTTTATTATTTAATGGTGGTCTTTTTGCATTTCCAATTTTCCATTTGTGACTATGTTCAAATTTATAATTTGTTACTTCTGGAATGTCGTATGTTGGTCCTGGAGTGTTTTTTGGTATTGTTATTATGTCACCTGTTACTGCAAAACGATCTGCTTTTCCTACTGAATATATTGGTTGAGATTCTTCATCAGCAAGAATTAATTTTCCGAATGATGTATAGGAACGCTTTTTTATTGCTTCTTCTTGGTCGTTGTCTAATTTTTTGATAATAGTTATATATTATGATTATTTTTACAACTTAGGAATGCTATATGCTCACGCTCTTTTTGCTTTCTGAGTTCTTCTTCTCTTTTTTCTTTTTCGTCTATCATTTTATTTTATATTTTTAATTTTTTTTTATTTTGGAATTTTTTAATAATGGAATTGTTAATGTAATATTATTTAATAATTGGATAGTAATTTAATTATGAATATTTTTTCAATATACTTTAATATATTTTTTACATAAATTTAATACACATTAATTTAATATGTTTTAAGCATAATAATCTTTTAAAAAATCAGGTAAAGCATTTTTTGGATCTTTTTCAACAAGCATTGTTACTTTTGTATTATCTTTACAAGTATTATGAATTTGATAACTTTTAAAATTATTAACAGGATTTAAATTCATTTGTGAATTATTTTTTCTCCTAGTTTGAATATCCATCCAATCAGGAGCAACAATAGAAGTTTCATAAGTACCTTGTTTAATTTTTTCCAATGAATGTTTCCTATTTTTATCATTTGGTCTTAATGTAAGCCAACTACCAAATCTACTTAAAACAGTTACATTTTCATTTTTATCTATATAATATTGATCTATATTTTTTATATTTTCCCTATCATAATTTCTTAAGTATTCAGGTGCATCTTTACTTTCTATAAAAGAACCTTTTTTTATTAAATCAAAATCAGGATTTAATGATGGAGGTGCTATTCTTCTTAATGATTTTACACCTGATTTTACATGTAAGATATTAGGTTGAAGAATATTTTGATTTCTTTCAGCTTTTAATTGAATTATATTATTATTTTTATTTTGAATATTTCCTTCTGAATTATTTAAAGTAAAATTTATCTTTTTATCTTCTATACTTTTTACATATTGTTTTTCTTTTCTTAAAGAGAAAAGTCCATCTGAAGATTGAATTAATGGACTGTCTTTAAAATTATATTGTTTAACTGGATTCATATAATCATTAATATATGGATGCATTTCACTAACAACATGATATCTTTTATATTCTGGATGATATCTCATATTTATTTTAGACATATTTTTATTTTGATTCATTAATTTTGCATCAAAATCTAAAAAATTCCTTTCAATAATATCTGAAGAATTAGTTTTAACACAAGATGTTCCTAAAGTATCATTTGTTAAATTTTCAAAACATTTATAATTTCTATCCCCACTTGTATAATATGGTAAAGTAATTTTCTGTTTCATTTTATTAAATTACAATTAAAAAAATTATTTTATAAAATAAAAAAAATACATAAAATAATCTATTTCTAATAATAAATATTATAAATAATTAAATTCCACCAAATTGATTATTCCAATTCTCCAATTCTTTAACAACCTTAATACTAAGAGTCCCTCTAATTTTCTTTGTAGCTTTTTTCAAATCCATATAACAAATATCTCTAAATTTCTTAATCTTCATAATTTCTTCAGCACTTAATTCTCTAACAGGTTCATAAGCAGCTTCCCTACATAATTCCTGTAAATCTGCATTAGAATACCCTTGAGTTCTCTTAGCAATATCTTTAATTTCATTATCTTTTAAATTATTATCAACACTCATAATCAATTTTTTAATAAACTCAAATCTTCCATTTTCATCAAGAGGAGGACAATAAACTCTCTTAGGTAATCTCCTTAATAAAGCATCATCAAGATCCATAGGTCTATTAGTGGCAGCAATAACTAATAATTTGGCATTAGAATTTGAGCCTAAACCATCAAATTGAATTAAAAATTCAGTTTTTAATCTTTTTGCAGCTTCATTATCATTTTCACTTCTTTTAGATAAAATAGAATCAATTTCATCAATAAAAATAATAGAAGGTGATTTCTGATAAGCTAATTTGAAAAGTGAACGTACAGTTTTTTCACTTTCTCCAACCCATTTTGATGTTAATGAAGAAGCACTTATATTAAAAAAAGTAGATGAGCATTCACTTGCAATTGCCTTTGCTATCATAGTTTTACCTGTACCAGGAGGACCAAATAGAAGAATTCCTCTTTGTGGTTTTAATACACCAGTAAAGAGATCTGGTCGAATAGCTGGAATTATTATTATTTCATTTATCATTTGCTTTAAATCACTCATTCCTACTATATCAGAAAATTTTACTCCTGGTGATGATGACATTATTTCTGATGTTATTTTAGAATCCATTTCATCTTCTTCTATATCGTGGATACTTTTTTTATTTTTTGATTGTTGGTTTTGTTTGGATTGAGTTTTGTCTGATGGAATGTTATTTATGGAATTGAATTTTTGAGGTGTTATGTTGAATTTGTTAATGTTGTTTAGATTATTTAAATTATTTAAGTTATTGTTTGATTTTAGGTTTTGGTTTTGGTTTTGGATTATGTTTTGATTTTCGGCATTTATGTTGAGGTTTTTATCTGGGATTATATTATTGTTTAGATTGTTATTTATATTCTTGTTTTTTATCTTTTGAATATATTTGTGGAAACCATTTCTTTGCTTTGCTGCCAAAGGAGAGATTTGCTTTATTAAATTATTTATATTTGCAATTTTTTCACCTATTTTAATTGACATTATATGTTGAAATTCTTTAGGATATATTTTTTTTTCTTTTATATAAGTATTTAACTTTAAATATGATGCATGAGCTTTTATTAAAGCATCAAGTGATTGATAATATAAAATATTATTATAAAATTTAATTGCTTCATTATATTTATTATTACATTTTTGCATACATATTGTTATTATATTTAAATCTTTTTTATTTATTTGATTATATATTCTTTGTGGAATTATTCTTTCATTTTCATTTTTTTGAACATCATTAAAATTATTATTATTATTATTAATATTATTATTATTATTTATTCCAATATTATTATTATTATTATTATTAATGTTATTATTATTATTTATTCCAATATTATTATTATTATTATTAATATTATTATTATTATTTATTCCAATATTATTATTATTATTATTAATGTTATTATTATTATTTGTTTTTTTATAATATTCAAATAATTCATTTGAATATTTGTGAGAAATTTTTTGTGATTGAAAATTATTATTATTATTATTATTATCATACCTTAATTTTTTTTTTTTAAGTTCATTTCTTAATTGAGATTTAATTATTTCATTATTAAAATCAACTTTATCAAGATTTAAATCTATATTTTCATTTTGATCTTCACTAGTACTAATATTATATATATTCATATTATTATTTTCCGAAACAAATTCATTTTGATTTTTTTTTTTCTTTTTTTTTAACTCTTTAGTTTTGCCTCTTAAATTTATCATACTTTGAGAATGATTTAAGTCTCCTTTAATATTATATTCATCATCATCACCATAAATTAAGGTTTTTTCAATTTGTTTTTCAATTCCATTATCTTCAATTTCATCATCAGAATATGCCACAGAATTATCGGGATAATTTGAAAATTTAATATTTTTTTTTCTTACCGGTTTTGGAAGATCAATTTTATTATTGTTTTTATTTCCCATTTTTTATTTTATTCTACAAATTATTTTTTGATTTAACTCATTAATAAAAAAAATTTAAATTTATATATTTTTAAAATGATTTTTTAAAAAAATATATTATATCTAAATCTAAAGTGAATAAATTCTTTTATTCTCTATAAATTAATATATAAAATTAGATGAAATAATTATAGAAGTTGAAAAAGTAGAATATACAATAAATAATTTATATATTAAATATCCATATTTAACATTTAGATTTAAGCAATTAAATAAAAATAATGAAAAATAATGAAATCACAAATTCTGTAAATAAAAAAAATTGTTATCAAAGAGTGTCAATGGTATCTAAAGATTTAATTAAAGAAAGAAACAATAATAATCTATAATTAAAAAAGGAGAATAAATTTTTAACTAGTTTAAAAAAAATAAAATATAAAGAAAGAAATAATATTTTAGATATAATAAACAGAATAATCATTTTATTTTTAATAAAGAATTAAACAATAAAAATAATATTTTTAGTAGAACTAATTTCTTATAAATTATTTTTTTCTAAAAAATAAATAATTTTTAAATAATTTGTTGGAGAAAAATAAAAAATAATGATTTGAAAGAAAATGAAATTAAATTAAACAAAAATTAAAAAATAAATCCTCATTTTACTTTAAAAGATATCAAATTGAAGAAATGATTGAAAAAAATAACTTAATAAATAGACTTAAAAATGATAAAGAAAAATATATTAAAGATGAATATTTAATTCTAAACGATAAGACAATTTAAAATGAATAAGAATCTATTAAAATTAAACTTTCAAAAAAATTTCCAAAAATAAATATAAATAAAAAACCTTTAAAACTAAAAATAAAAAATACAATTTTATTTTTTATCTTTTTTTCTTCAAAAATTAATTATTAAATCAATTAAATCAATAAATTAATTTTTACTTATAGAAATTCTTTTTTTTAATATTTTCCATTATTTAAATTAAAATTTTATTTTTGAATAATAGACATCTCCTTTTTCATTCCCAACAATAACAATACTAATATTATCATTACTTTCTTTATCTTTATACCCTTCTAAATACAAAGATGATATTTCTCCTAAATCATTCCATTCTTTAATAATTTCATAATTAGAACTATTTGTTAAAAACAAAGATTGTTTATTTGATATTAAATTATGAGTAGAATCACTTTCAAATAAAGAAACTCTCCCAAAATTATCATAAGATTCTATAATTTTATTATTTCTCATATCATAAATATCAAATTTAGTTTTACTTCCAACAACATATTCATTATTATTATATTTATTAAAACTAACAAAAGAAGTAGTTTTATCATCAAGAACAACTTTATAACAATCAGTATTTGAAGTATCAATTTTTCTAATAACTAAATATTTATCATTATCTAAGCAAATATGGAAATCATCTTCTTGTCTAAAATCACAAGAAATAATTTGACTTTCAGTATCATAATAAACTTTAACAGGAGTTTTCTCAGTAATATCCCATAATTTATAATTAGAATCTCTCCCATCAGTAATTAATTTTTTTAAATTTTTAGAATAATAAATATTAACAATACTATCATCATGTGCTTCAAATTTTGAAGTAGCTCTACATAAAATAGTATTTACAATATAAACTTTATTATCAGCTCCACCAATTGCAATTGAATTATTAGAATTTATATTTGTTATTGAATTAAGTGATAAATCAGAAATTTTTGATATTCTTTTTGTTCTATTTGTTTTTAAATCATATAATTTTAAATTACCATCTGCACATCCTGTTGCTAATAATTGAACTTCACTTAAAACTGATATACTTGATACTCTTTGTTTATGATGATGACTTAAAAATTGAAAATCTATTTTATCTAAATTAAAATTAATTTTTCCTTCACCATTTTTATTATCATTTGAATTTTTAAATTCTTCTATTTTTATTTTTTCTATATCTTTTGGATTAAGATATATTTCATTAATTGATTGGGAAAATTTTTTCGGATGTGGACCTAAAAATAATTGTTTAGGACAAATACCAAATTCTCTTGATTGTAATTGAATAATTCTAATTTCATCCTCTGTTTTATTAAAAAAATCAGCACCATCAACATAAGTAGAAGGATGAAATAAATTATTAGATTTAATTGCTTCTTCTCCTCTTTGTTTATAACCAAAAATTAAATCAATCCATTCATTAATATGTTCATTTACAAAATTACTTTCTAAAGCATTTTTCATAATTTTCAAAAATTTTTCTGGACTTTTATCAGACCAAGGAGGTAAAATAATATCATCAATTTTTTCTCCTTTTGTATTAATTCCCATATTTATTTTTTTTGAATTGACTAAAAATTCATAATTATCTTCATAAAATTCAGGAATTAATTCTTTTAAACTTCCAGGATTATTTAAACAAATTTCCCAATCTAATTCAATAGAAGTAAATAATCGATCAGGATGATCAAATTTCCCACTATGTAATTTAAGCATATATTGAGGATATTTTCTACATAAAAAACCAATAACATAAGCAGAAGTAGAATAATGAGTTCCATAAATAAATTTCATTTTTTCATCTCCTGGCATATCTTTATATCTTTTTAAGAAATCTTCTAATCTTTTTGGATTTAATGCTCCAACTGGTAATGATAAATTCCTATAATTTGATGGGTCATTTAAATCTAATGTAAGTGAATTGTAATTTTTTAGTATCCATGGAAATATTGGATATTGACTTAAGTCATTTCTTGTTCTGTTTGCTGCGTTGTTTAATTTTATTAAGTAATCATAATTTGATAAACCACCTTCTATCCATAATTTTGTAAATTTTGATATGTTTATATTTGTTTCACATTGTTCTTTATTTATAAATTTTGTTATTATTGAAAAAATTTGCTCTCTTTTTACTTCGTTTTCAAATATTAAAAATAAATTTTTTTTTCTTGTTATTAATTCTATTCCTATATCTAATAAATTTACTTTTCTTTTATATATTTCTGTTACTTTTGAAAATTTTATTTTTATACATCTTTTATTATTTAATTTAAACATTGGTTGAAAGTAAACTCTTTGATCTGTTATCATTAATAATCCTGGAATTTCTAATAATGGTAAAATTTGTTTTGTAAATAATTCATTTTCAATTTGATTTTTTTCACTAAAAGATTTAATTAAAGTTAAATCAAATTTATTAGAATAAAACTCACCTAAATAACTCAATGAATCAAATTCAAAAGTCGATTGTTTATTATTGTATTTTTCAATTAATTCATTTATAATTTTTGAAACATTTGAACTTTTTTCAAAAGAAAAATTCATAGAAACTGTATTTAAATTATCTTCTTGTGGAATGACTTGAACAATATAAGGTTCTGTAAAATCTCCTTTAGGTATTTCAATAATTCTTTTAACATCAAAATTTAAAGTTGATTTTGAATCATCTTTATTTGGTATAATATAAGGAATAGTTAACATTTCTTTGAAATTAAATTTAACTAAGGAAAATTTATTATCATCTGGTTCAAAAATTACACTTCTAGAACCTATATAAATTATCCCTTTTAATTCTTGTTTTTTATTTTCTGATTTAATATAATAATTAACATTTGCAACGAAATCTTTTATAAACATTTCTCCTTCATCCAAATTGTATAAACTAAAACGTTGTGTAGTAACAGAGAGACCTATCATTTTAAATAAAAAAATAAAAGTTCAAAAAAAAAAAATTATAAAACTTTTTATTATTTATATATTAATATTTTAATGAATGTAAAAGAAATAAAAAAAAATCACTTTAAAGAAATAGGATTCTATAATGAGGGTAAATATTGCTATTTAAATAGTGTTATTCAATGTTTATTTCATGAAAAAGGTTTAATGGAAAAAATATTAAATCATCTGAAAGGTTTAAAATTAAATAATAATTATATTATTACAAAATTAATAGATTTATATAATACTTATATTACAACTAATGAGAATAATTTACATATTCTTAGATTTATATTATTTTTTGGAAATAAATATCCAATTTTTTCTCAAAAAAAACCACAAGATGCACAAGAATTTATGTTATATTTATTAGGTTGTATTAATGATGAAATTAATATTTTAACTAATTCAAATGATAATTTTATTAATAATTTATTTAATTTAACAATTGAAAATAAATTAAAATGTAATATATGTTCATGGGAAAGTAGAAATCTAGAAAAAACTAATAATATTGTTCTTGATATTCCTGATATAAATAATACTAATGTAATCCAAGAAATGGTTAATTTAAAATTTTTTATTGTAAAATATAAAAATTTAAATATTAAAGAATTTATTCCTAATTCAATTCCAATAGAAATTAATAAAAATTATGATATAGGTTATTTAAAGGCTATAATTGCTTCATCTTTTTCAAATCTCGATATTCAAAATGAAAATTTATTATCAATTTTGATAAATGAAAAAAAAAATTTAATTAAATTTTTCTTAATAGATGATGAAAAAGTTTATCCTTATTTTAAAAAAAATAATGATATTTTTTTTTATCATTTAATTAATGAAGAAAAAAATGAAATATTTGATTATAATAATTTAATTTTTATATATTTTAGTCAAATAGTAAATATCGATTTTATATTTTTTTATCAATATCCAGTTCCAATTAAAATTACTAATAATCAAAGTTTTAATGATATTCATGAAGAAATTAATAATTTTATAAAAACAATTACTAAAGGTGAAAAAAAAGATTATTCAATAAATATTTTTCATAATATAAATGATCAAGGTTTTTTTTTTAAAAAAACAAGTCCATGTCCATTATGTAAGAATCTAGATAATAAAGTTAAATGTTGTAATTTATTTAATTTTTTTCAAAAATCAGAAAAAATAATTAATTTAAAAAAATATTTTAAAGAAAATCCAGTTAATTTAATTATTGATATTATAAACTATAAATTATCACTTGATAATTTCCAAAATATTGAAAATATAAATGATAAAAAAAATATAATATTTGACAATATAAAATATATAACATTACAAGATTGTTTAAATTATTATAATAAAGAAGAAAAATTATTAGATTTTATATGTGAAAAATGCCATAATAAAGGAATAATAAAAAAAAGTTCATATATTAATAATAATTTACCTGAATATTTATTAATAAAAATAAATAGAATGTTTGATAGTGAACCAGGAAAAAATCCTATATTAAATTTAATTAGTAGAAAATATCAAAATAAAAATGATAAATTTGTATCTTGTCCATTTAATTTAGAATATTTTAAAAAAAATATTTATAATTTATATGGTATTATTGATCATGTTTCTTCATTAGGTTTTTGGCATTATTATGCAAAATGTAGAAATGCTGAAGGAAAATGGTTTTTATTAGATGATCATAACGTAAATGAAATTAAAAATAATATAATTGAAAAAGATTTATATTTATTATTTTATGCAAAAAATTAGAGATTAATTAAATATATAAAATCATAAAATATTTTATTATTTTTAAAAAATAAATATTTTAATAAAATATTATTTTTATTTTAAAATTATTTTTATAAATTTTTGATAAATTGTCTTTTTTAATTATCAAAATATACTTTATTTTCATAATATCTAGTAATTTTACCTTTCTCACCTTTATAATTTTGAGTTTTTAAATATATAATTGCATTTTGTGAAAAAACTCTTTTAACATTTTTTAAAGAAATTCTAAATTTTTCCATTTTAGGATTCATTCCCTTAAATAATTCAGTTAATTTATTTTTAGAAATTTGACAACTATTAATTGCCATATTTAAAACATCATTTTTAACTTCTTGAATAACTAAATTTACTTTAATTTGATTTTCTTGAAATAATTCAATTGGAATTATTCCATGATTTAAAGTATAAAAAGCTGTACAAGGACTTCTATTATTATTTAAAATTAATTGTTTATTTCTCTGATGAATTTTTTTTAATGTTAATTGGTCTTTTATCAAATTTGTATTTTTTATTCTTAATGATGAAAATTGTTTATATCTTGTATAAAATTCATTTATTAAATTTCTTTTTATTTCAAGAAATCTATTTTTTTTAAGTGGTTGCATAAGTTAAATTTAAAAAAAGAATTAAAATATTAAAAAATAAAATATACAATATTTATTTTATATAATATATAAATACCATTTTTTAAATTTGAAGTAAATAAAAAATAAATCAAATAATTTAAAATTAAATAAGAGTTATGCATTATTATTTTAATTATAATTATTATTAGAATTAATATATTATTATTCAGAATATTTGGAATTGGATTTTAATTATTTTGATTAGAATTACCATTTTAAGGATTTGAGGGAGGATTTTGATTATTATTATTATTTTGAGGAACATTTAATTCTTTTTTTAACATTTCTATATATTCATCCACAACTTTTTTTTTATCATCCTCTTTATATTGATAATGGTATGAATCAAATGCTGCATTTTTATGTTTTAAATCATATCCAATTTTATTCAGAAATTCTATTTTTTTTTGAGGAGGAACTTTTAAACGATCCATTTCTTTCATAACATCATCTCTTACTTCTTGTTCAAAAGTCATTTCGGAACATCCCATTTTTAATTATATATTTAAAAATTTTTTTATTTTAATAAATATTATAATAAAAAATTAAATTTATCTAATTCAAAATTATAATTTAAATATTTAATAAAAAATTATTTTCTAATTCTTGGATTTTGAAAAAAAATGATTTCATTTATTTTATTCAATAGGTAAATACTTAATAAAGAATTAAATATATTTAAAATAATTAAATTATAATTTTTTTAATTAATTATTATAATATGTTTAATTATATTTAATTTAATTAAAAGTAAATTATCATATGGTTTATTGGATTAATATATTTTTTATAAAAATAAAAACAAATAAATATAAATTCAATAATTCTGATTTTTATTTTTTAATTATTTTTTTAAAATTAAGTTTTATTATTTAAATTATTTTTCCATTTAATATATATAATTATAAAAAAATTTTATCTAAATAAATTAATGTCAAAAGCAAGATTTGGAAAATTTTTTTCTTCATTAAAGAACACTTTTTCAAATATAATTAAATTTTCAAATAATAAAGAGAGCAATGATAATTTATATAAGGATAATAATTTAGAATATAATCCTTCATTTAATAATTATTCTAGTCAAAATAATAATTATAATATTCTTCCCTCCTCAAATAAATTGACTAGAGAAGAATATATTAACAATAATTTAACCAATAAAAAAGAACAAAATGATATTATTTCAGATAATAATACTTTTAATGAGAATAAAAAGGTTAATTCTCTTATTAAAATTACAAATTATATTTTAGAAAATAAATTTAACAATCAAATAGATAATAATAATAAAATTTCATTTAAAAATTCAAATAAAGAACAATTTTCCTCTAACTCATATAAAAATCTAAATAATTATATTGAAAAGCCATCTTACTTTTCAAATAATTTAAATTTTGATAATAATATATTGAGAAAGAATTATACAAAATATATTTATACTCCATTATATTATAATGATAATTCTTATTTA
>Ga0256407_10009205_pt1 | contig 14194 bp, 17 predicted proteins | sample RumenRJG_04DNA_FD_193489 | JGI IMG/M metagenome (GOLD analysis project Ga0256407, IMG submission 193489) | Bovine rumen microbial communities from Lethbridge, Alberta, Canada - RJG_04 | ecosystem: Host-associated > Mammals > Digestive system > Stomach > Rumen | place: Canada: Alberta... | reverse complement strand
TCTCTATTTCCTCACAGCCCGGGCAGTACTCCTCGTAGAAGAGCTGCGCTTCACCCGGAAAGTCCCCACTCATTTCACCTATTTCAAATTTTGGTATGATGATCACCCGAAGCGGTGTTTTCTTCGCTGAGGATGAACAGGCAGCAAGGACCTGAACACATATTGCGAGGACAAGGATAATCGCAAGCCCGGTTCTGATCCGCCCGGTTTTGTCCTGGTTGAACAATACCATCTCTCGCTTCTCTCCCTTCATGTTGCGATATCAATGCTGTTATTATACTACAGAGAGGATTTGCCCGCGAGTCTTGGACGGAGACAGGGGACGGTTCTTTGTCTCCTCCCCGTCCCCGGAGGAGACAAAGAACCGTCCCCTGTCTCCGTTCCGGCTTATGCTCTGATAATGATAACCGCGCTGTTGGGTTCGCCGGAATTGGAATCATAACTATACCGGATTTCCTCCGCGGTGCTCTGGAGCACCATGCGGGACAGTTCGTTCTCCGTTTCACGCGGATCAAACCTCTTCCCGTCATAAGTGACCGTCAGTACTGTCCGCTCTGCCTGAGGGGAGTGTTCCAGTACCACCCGGATCCGCGTGCAGTCCTCATTTGACAGCAGAATCTGCTGCACCAGTTCCTCAAACGCAAGGCAGGTTCGGTGTTTTCCTTTCGTTGTCATTTTATTCTGTATGCAGTAGCGGTCGATTTCCTCACTCCGGCTGACGAAATCCAAATCGCTTCTGTCAATGATGAACTCCAGACTCCTGAATTTTTTGATAAAATGACGGGTTTTTTCCCTTTGGGGATTGTCGAAGATCTGCTCCGGTGTCCCCTCCTCATAAATGCCGCCATCGTCCATAAAAAAGACCCGGTTGGAAATCGCGCGCGCGAAGTTCATCTCATGTGTGACGATCATCATGGTTTTCCCGCTCTCGGAAAGCTCCCGGATAACTTCCTGCACTTCATCTACCATGGTCGGATCCAGCGCACTGGTCGGCTCATCGAGAAGGATGATCTCCGGATCCATGGACAGTGTACGCGCAATAGCGACGCGCTGTTTCTGCCCGCCGGAGAGTTCGTCCGGATAGTTCAGGGCTTTTTCCGCAAGCCCCACCATCTTCAGAAGCTCCATACCTCTTTCATAAGCCTCCTGGCGGCTCATCTTTTTCAACGCCACCGGAGAGAACATGATATTCTCAATCGCTGTCATGTGTCCGAAAAGGTTAAAGGACTGAAAGACCATGCCCATCTTCTGCCTGACGCGGTTGATGTCACATCTGCTGTCGGTTATCTCGTCTTCTCCCACCAGGATTTTTCCTGAGGTGGGTTTTTCCAGAAGATTGATGCAGCGCAGCAGCGTACTCTTGCCCGTGCCGGAAGGTCCGATGACCGCGATCACATCGCCGTCGTGTATCTCCACGCTCACGTCCTTCAAAGGCGTGGTGTTGGGATACTCTTTTTTCAGATGTTCGATCTTAATCATCTGTTTTAACCCCCTTTAAAATACGGGACTTTGACCTTTTTTTCGGATCACTCTTCACCCGAAGCCATCCCACAAATATATTCAGCAGTCCCTCCATGACAAAATAGATGACCGTGACGGCGATCAGAGGGAAGAAGGCCTCATAAGTCCGGCTGCGCACAATATCACCCATTCTGGTCAGGTCCTGCACAGCTATGTAGCCTACGACAGCCGTCGCCTTGATGAGCCCGACGATTTCCGCCTGGTAGGCGGGAAGGATGTGGGGAATAGCCTGGGGCAGTATGATCCGGAAAAAAGTCCGGCGGTTGGAGTGTCCCAGAGCATAGGCCGCTTCATACTGACCGCGGTCGACTGTTCCGACACCCATTTTCATCAGGCCGAAAACCGTCGCTCCGAAAGTCAGAGTAAAGCCGATCACTGCTACCACTATGCCGCTGATGGATATTTTCCCGAAAACAACATAAAACAGGATCATAAGGAGCACCACAACCGGCATTCCCTGCACAAGCCATATGCAAAAGCCGGCAATGGCATTGGCGGCGGGGTTGCCGTTGCGGCAGAGCAGAAATGCTCCAAACCCAAGTGCTGTTCCAAAGAGGATAGAGAGTACGGTAATGAGGAGTGTCGTATTGACTCCGCGTACAAATAAGCGCCAGCGGTTTTCCCGGATAAAGGTCTTCCTGAAACTGGATACAATGCCTCCCCAGAATGAATCTTCCCCGGACTCGCCGGAATCCCCGACAAAGGCATCTTCCTTCAGCACCACCATGACCGTGCCGCCGGAAAAAGTCGGGTCGGAAAACAGCACGCTCTCCATCCGCTCAGCCGTGATGTTGATACCAGCCGCGGCAAAGTCGCACTTTGCCGTTTGTATGGCGGGCAATATCCCATCGAAGTTCATGTCCACGATTTCCATACCATAGCCACAGGCTTCGCAAAACATTGCGGCGACTTCCATGTCATAGCCTACGATCTCACCGTCGCGCACGTATTCAAAAGGGGCATAGCCTGCCGCTGTCGCGAGCCGGAGCACCCCCTTCTTCGCAGGCAGATTTCTAAGATCAGGCATGGTCTTCTCTTCCTCGTTCCCGCCGAACCATTTGTCGGCAAGCTTATCCAGCGAGCCTTCGGGCAGCTGCCGGAGAAAATCATTGAACTCTTCGCGAAGATCTTCTCCCTTTTCGCTTCTGGGAAAGGCGGGGGCAAAGAAATAGGTTTCCAGGTATTCCGGCAGATAGGTGACACCATCGTATTCCCGCAGCAGGATCTGAGCCGCCGGCTCGTCAACAACGAAGGCATCAATCTTGTGACTGGACAGCGCCGCCACCAGGTCGGCTTTGTTATTATAATATTCCACTTTGGCGTCCGGCAGCTTTTTCTTTACCGATGCGTCAAAACTGGTGCCGGTCTGTATGCCGATGCAGGCCTTTTCCAACTGGAATAGCGAAGTAAATGTACCCGCGCCATCCTCCCTGGCGTAAACCTGCCCGTGAAGGAAGGCAGCAAGGGCGAGGAAAAGGCAGGCACCCAGCACCATCATTCGTTTCAGGATCGTTTTCAATCTCATAGTCTGTGCTCCCATGCTTAAAGAGTATTTTCAGAATTCACCTTTTCCGGTATCCAGCCTGCAGTCTGATAAATCAGCTGCGGCTTGCCAGACGCTTTTACCCGGTCGAGACAGAACAGTATTTTTTAAGGATCCTTCCGCAGATAATGCCTGGTTAAGATCCAGTTCGACGCGGTTATATCCGGTTGTCACTTATTGGATCTTCCTGTCCCGCTTATTGGATATGCTCTCATGGACTCTCAGTGCCGAATGCCCCTTCTCCCTTACCCTGTTCATTGACTGCTTATCCTGTTTATTCATTGACTGATTATATCATGTATATAATCGATAAGCATATCCACTGCCGTGTAAAACACCGTCAAAAACACCGGTCCCGGCAAATCTTTCAGTCACGTAAAAATATTCCGGGATGAAACGAAAAAAGCGTTCCGGATAAACATAAAAAAGTGTCCGGGACAGGTGCAGAAAATATTCAGAACAAGTACAGAAAATGTTCAGGACAAGTACAGAAAATGTTCAGGACAGATGCGAAAAAGCGTCCCCGACAGACACGGAAAAATGTTCAGGGCTGAATGTTGACACGCTGTCAGAGCGGTTGTATAATACAAATGCTGACATAATGTCAGAAAAAACAAAAGGAACACGGAGGAAATCGCGATGAGAAAGGGAACACCGGAACAGATTGCTCAGAAGCGGGAAGAAATCATAAATGCCTGCGAGCAGCTTTACAATACCATGAGTTTCCGGGAGATCACGCTCAAGGAGATCGGCAAAATCACATCCTTCTCCCGCCCTACTATTTACAACTATTTTGAGACCAAAGAAGAGATCTTCCTGGCGCTTTTTAAACGGGAGTATGATCTCTGGAATAATCAGCTGGCCGCAATTCTTGATCAAAACGGGCAGCTGACCAAAGCACAGCTGGCGGACAAGATCGCGCAGTCTCTGGCGGAAAGGCAGCAGCTTCTAAAGCTGCTCTCCATGAACAATTACGATATGGAGGCCAACAGCCGTCAGGAACTCCTGACATCCTTCAAGCAGTCCTACGGCCGCTCCCTGGATCAGATGCGCATGCTGCTGGAAAAATTCTGCCCGGACATGGGCGGAAAGGAAATCCGAAACTTCCTCTACACCTTCTTTCCCTTCATGTTCGGCATTTACCCCTATACCGCCGTTACAGAGAAGCAGAAAGTCGCCATGAAGGAGGCAGGGGTCAACTACGAGTATTACACGATTTACGAACTCACTTATGACTGCCTGACCCGTCTGCTGGGTCAATGAGCACAAATCTCACAAAAGTCTCAGGGAAATAATCTGCACACAGGTCTCAGACCTCACAGTCTGAAACTGATACATGAATCAACAGGAAAAGGAGAAAAAAGAATGGCAAAGAATATTTTGGTGGCGGTGTTTTCCGCCGGCGGAGTGACGAAAAAAGTCGGTAAAGAAATTGCCCGGATCGCGGGGGCGGATTTTTATGAGATCGTACCCAGGGAAGTCTATACTGCTGCGGACCTTGACTGGACCAACAGCAGAAGCCGCAGCAGCGTGGAGATGAATGATCCCGCTGCAAGGCCTGAAATAGCAGGAGACTCCCTGGACATGTCATCTTACGACACAGTAATCGTGGGCTTCCCGATCTGGTGGGGAGTTGCGCCCAGGATCATCGAGACCTTCCTGGAAAGCTATGATTTCAGCGGCAAAAAAATCATTCCTTTCTGCACATCCGGCGGCAGCGGCGTCGGACGCAGCGATACCGCTCTGCATAAGAATGTGACCGGAGATGTGAAGTGGGCAAAGGGCCGTCAGATCAACCGTCCCAAAGAGGCGGAGATCCGCCGTTTTCTGGATGAAGTACTGTAAAAATATTAACGGAAGGGAGACATTCATCTCATGAAATATACAAAACTCGGCAACTCGGAACTGAATGTATCCCGCATCTGTATGGGCTGCATGGGATTTGGCGATGCCGGACGGGGTCAGCACAGCTGGACCATCGACGAGGAGCATACGAGAGAGATCATCAGACGCGGACTTGAACTGGGCGTCAATTTCTACGATACAGCCATCGCTTACCAGAGCGGCACCAGCGAGCAGTATGTGGGGCGGGCACTCCGCGATTTCGCGAAGCGTGAGGATGTGGTCGTCGCCACCAAATTTCTCCCCAGAACACAGGAGGAAATCGAACAGGGCATCAGCGGGCAGCAGCATATAGAAAACATGGTCAATACCAGCCTTCAGAACCTGGGAATGGATTATGTCGATCTCTATATCTATCACATGTGGGACTGGCAGACGCCCATTGAAGATATCATGGACGGCCTGAACCGGATCGTGAAGGCGGGCAAGGCCAGATACATCGGCATCTCCAACTGCTTTGCCTGGCAGATTGCAAAGGCAAACGCGCTTGCGGAAAAAGAAGGCTTTGCAAAGTTTGTCTCCTTTCAGGGACATTACAATCTGATCTTCCGGGAGGAAGAACGGGAAATGGTCCCTTACTGCGAGGAAGAAAACATCGCTCTCACACCCTACAGCGCGCTGGCTTCCGGCAGGCTCTCCAGGCTTCCCGGAGAGGGCGGGACCAGGCGCGCAAAAGAAGATGCCTACGCAAAGTTCAAATATGACGCAACGGCTGCCCAGGACAATGTGATCATAGCCCGCGTGGCGGAACTGGCAGAAAAGCATGGCGTAACCATGACAGAGGTCTCTCTGGCCTGGCTGCTCACAAAGGTGACTTCTCCTGTGGTCGGAGCGACAAAGTTCCATCATATCGAAGGGGCGGCAAAGGCTGTAGACCTGGAGCTGGCATCAGAGGATATCCTGTATCTGGAAGAGCCCTATGTCCCCCATCCTCTTGCAGGGGTGATGGCGCAGAACAAACCCGCAGCTGCAAAAGAAAAACACGTATGGTCCACAGGCGACCAGAAAATCAAACAGTAAAATCAATCAGTAGAATCAGGCAATAAAATCAGACAGTAAAATCAGGCAGTAAAATCAGGCAGTAATAATCAGACTATAAATAGTGACAGGAGAAAATCAAAATGGCTGAAAAGATTGTACAGACAGCAGGCAGAAACCAGCTGGGAGACTTCGCCCCCATGTTCGCGCATCTGAATGACGATGTCCTCTTCGGAGAAGTGTGGAATGAAGAAGCGATCAGTGTTAAGACAAAATGCATCATTACAGTTGTATCCCTGATGGCCTCCGGCATCACTGATTCTTCCCTGGCTTATCATCTGCAGAATGCCAAAGCACACGGCGTGACCAAAGAAGAGATCGCCGCCATCATCACCCACGCCACAATGTATGTGGGCTGGCCCAAAGGGTGGGCAGTCTTCAGGCTGGCAAAGGAAGTCTGGAACGAGGAAGAAGCTGCACTGACAGAAAAAGACAGGTTCCAGAACACGATCTTTTTCCCGATCGGGGATCCGAATCCCTACGGCGAGTTCTTTGTCGGTCAGAGCTATCTTGCACCGGTAACCCTGGAACAGGTCCCGGTCTACAATGTGACATTTGAACCCGGCTGCCGCAACAACTGGCACATCCATCACGCAAAGAGCGGCGGCGGACAGATGCTGATCTGTGTCGGCGGCAGAGGCTACTACCAGGAATGGGGCAAAGAAGCCGTAGAAATGACGCCCGGTACCGTGATCAACATCCCCGCGGAAGTCAAGCACTGGCACGGGGCCGCCCCGGATTCCTGGTTTTCACATCTGGCACTTGAGATTGAAGGAGATGAAACCAGCAACGAATGGCTGGAAGCCGTGAGCCCGGAAGATTACGGCAAATTGAAATAAGCGATAATCTTATAAAATATTTTTAAAAAGAATTTTTAAAAGAGTCTTATAAAAAGAGTTTTTAGAAAGGGCTTTAAAAAAGAGTTTTTATAAAAGAGTTTTAAAAAGGATTTTAAAAAAAGAGTTTTAAAAAAGCTTTTAAAAAAGGGGATTTAAGAAGTGACGCGAAAGCCGTTCCTTAAGTCCCCTTTTAAAGCGCATCCTCAACAGAAGTGTACTGATTTACACTCATGGTCTCGCTTTATCATGCCTCTTTTTTCTTATGTCTCCCTGACTTTCCGGGTTTTCCGGGCTCTTCTGTCCGGGCAAAAACATACTCCGCATCTGAAGACAGGTCTTCCCGGAAATGATAGCCGCTCCAGTCGAATGTCTTGATCTGTTCCGGTTCGGTGATGGCATTTGCGGCCATATATCGAACCATCTGGCCTCTGGCCATCTTTGCGTATACGCCCTTTTGAACGATCCTGCCTTTTTCCTCTTCCCCGAAAACACAGGTAATAAAGCGGTCATCCGGCTGCAGATACTTCTCTATGCACCTGGAATACTCCCTGGATGCAAGATTGATTATGATCCTGCTGTCATCTGTCACTTCCCGGTACAGGCTGTCTCCCCAGAAATCATACAGGTTCCTGTGACCTCCCACGGCACCCTTCGCCTGCATTTCCAGCCGGTAAGGAACGACACCGTCCATGGGCCTGACCACTCCGTAAAAAGCGGACAGGATCCTCAGATGCTCCTGCACATAGTCGTACTGACCGTCTTCGAAAACAGCCGGCGCCATGTATGTATACTGGATTCCGTCGTAAGAAAGAATTGCCGGCGTGAGCTTCTTCTGTAAATCCATTTGCGCATATCGCTCAGCGTTCTGCCGGGCGATCTTGTCGCTGCAGGCCCAGAGCTTTTTCTGCTCCTCATAAGAAAGACTCTGAATCCATCGCATTAGAATCCGGGTTTTTTCCATAAATACCGGCAGCCCGCTGCAGGCAAATGAATCTGTATCTTCCCGCATCTGCTTGGCCGGAGATATGATGATCCTCATTCCAGTTCTCCCAGCATCTGTTCAGCATTGGCGGCGGCCTTTACTTTATCAAAAGCCTTTATGATAATGCCGTTCTCATCGATCAGGTAAGTCGTCCGGACAACTCCCATGCTGACTCTGCCGTAATTCTTCTTTTCTTTCCACACATCATAAGCCTGGATCACTTCCTTCTCCGGATCAGAGAGAAGTGTAAAGGGCAGTCCGTATTTTTCCTCAAATTTCTTGTGGGATGCCACGCTGTCCTTGCTCACGCCGAGAACCACCGCGCCCTTCTCCCTGAACTGCGGATACAGATCCCCGAATGCGCAGGCCTGCTTGGTACAGCCGGCCGTCATGTCCTTGGGATAAAAGTACAGAATCACCTTCTGTCCCTGATAATCAGCCAGACTTCTCATTTCTCCGTTTTGATCCGGCAGGGTAAACGCCGGGGCTTTAACTCCTATTTCCAACATTTTTTATAATCTCCTTTTCTTTTTATTTTATCTGCAGGACACGAATCCCGGCAGTTTTACCGGCCGCCCGAGCCCCGCTACGGCATGAAAAAGCTGACCACCGGCAGGATAATGTAGAGGACGAAAGCCTGGTGGGGGTAGAACCAAGACAGGAGCATCAGTAAAGCGCTGATCGCCAGCAGGATACTGGTTTTGGAAAAAATCATGAGCAGGAACAAACCGGGGGTATTCCGGAACCGCTTGCGCAGCGCCGCGAAATAGAGGAGTCTCTGAAAAAAAGAGGTCAGGATGTAAACCGCGCCAAAGTGTATGGCCGAATAACGGTCACTCTGGTGGATGATCCATTTGGTCGTGACCGGAATCAGGGCCAGGGATGCCAGAAAGAGAAAATTTGCGACAATCACCAGGTGATCCGCCTGACGGACCGCTTCAAAAATCTGTTTATTGTCATACCAGAAATCTGCCACGATAAAAAAACTGACCAGAAAAATCAGGATTGACCAGGCAAATTCCCCATAGGATTTTTCCGATGTGGGAAATGGGATTTCCAACATCATCACGGTGATAAAAATAGCGATGACGCCGTCGTTGAGAGTGGAGAGATGGCTGATCATACTTGTTTTGAGGCGCTCTTCCCCTTCGGCGCGCTTTTCAAGCATATGGTCATATTTTTTGGCGCTCTCATCACTCAAAAATTTTCTGACAAAAGCGGATTTGATTTTCTGTTTCATGAATCTCCCTCTATGAACATTGGGTACACCGGGGATACTGCGCTGTTCTGCGGCACAGCCTGAGAGCAGCTGCCTATGGTACACTGCGCCGCCCTGCGGTGCAGCCTGAGAACAGTTTTTGTGATGTATTCCAGTAGTGGTACGCTGTGGCGCAGCCGGTATGTGGCACAGCCGCCCTGCGCGGAATCTTTTCATTCCTCTGCGGACCAGACTTTAAGCCCCTGCTTCCCCTTACGCTTCATACATTCAGCCGTAAGGTTTACCCAGCTGATGCAATGGTCCAGAATGATGGAATCTGACGTAATGACTCTTTCCTTTCCGTAAAGCTGTCTGTCGACATCTTTTAAGATCGTGATGTCGGTATGAAAGGGATAGTGCCCTTCCGCAGCATCCGCGATCAGGGTCTTCAGCCTGCCGGAATTGGAAACCGGCTGATCCAGCAGAATATTGACCTCACGAACGGATGCCTCCTGCAGCACGTCGAACATCAGCTTTACCGCTTCCGGAGTCTGAGGAATCGGACGATAGGTGCCGCGAAGAGCCGCGAGGTCACGGACTGTTCCATCCATGCAGGAGAAGAGCAGGGAGTCGCTCAGCAGCACTTCCAGTGTGATTATAGTATTGAAGCCATCGATCCAGACATCTTTTCCGGCCAGTTCATCTGCCGCTGCCAGTTTTCTCTTCCTTTCTGCCAGCTGATGGCGGGAAGCAAGGCTCCTCATAAGGGCAAGGCGCTGTCGCTCTGACAGTTGGAAATGATTCCCAGTGAAAACCGTCGCCTGCTTCAGGTTATACCCCTCATTGATCAGATAGAAAATATGCCGGGATGCCGTCCTCATTTTTTCTATTGCATCGGGAGAAAAGAACTTTTCATCCTCTGGCACATATCCTCGCTTTGCGTCCATGCTCCGCCCCCTATCTTCTCAGATACTGTGACGAAACAGGGAAGGAGAAATAGGTGTCCGGGTAGGGCTCGTTTTCCAGACTGAAGTGCCACCACTCGCAATTGATAGGCTTAAAGCCGCTGCGGACCATCACCCTCTGCAGGGTCATCCTGTTTTCGTACTGCTCATCCGTGATATCCCGGCAGTCCGGGTGGGAAATGGGACTGAACAGATCAAAGGGGCTGCCCATGTCCAGCTCTTTGCCGGTCTTCATATCCAGCAGGGTCAGATCTACCGCACACCCCCGGCTGTGGCTGGACTTACTGGCAATATATCCTCTCTCAAAAAGTGTCTCTTTCTCCAGTTCAGGATAAAAATAGGGTTTCATCCGGATATCCTGATCCTCGATGCCCCACAGGACAAAGCGCCGGACCGCGCTGGCAGGGCGGTAGGCGTCAAAAACCTTGGGTACAAGGCCAAGCACCTGAAACTCAGCCGTGGCCAACTTCAGCGCTCTCGCAGCCTCAATGGTCAGGAGCGCACAGGGTTCCTCGTACCCGTCGATCCGCTCGCCGATGAAGTTATAGCAAGAATAATAACGAATCTCCTGCACGATCTGTGGCACATAATCAGCCAGAATCACAAATCCTGAAGAATCCATTGTGTGATCATTTATATAATCTATTTTCATCGCGGTCCACCCATATTGTCTTAATTTCCTGAGGCATAGAATTCCGTTCTGGTCTCATTTGCCTGAATCAGCACTGAGCTTTGATCGAATGTGCTGATCATTTCATCCGCTGCGGCATGAATTTTCTCTAACGTGGTATCACTGAGATAGATCACAAGGGTATATTCCTGATACAGTTTTTCTTCATCTATCCAGCCGCCGCTGGCCTCCTGGATCGTGTAGCCCCCGAAGTGCCTGATCAGAATCTCCTTTGCCTTCTCTTTCGCCTCGTCCGGCTCATATACGGGTTCGTTTGTATCCTTGTCATTGGTTCCGAGATACATCACGTACTGAACATCAGGAGCCTCCTGCTTGCCGGCTTTAGGCGCAGTGCACAGATTCACTATGGACAGACACAGCGCGACGATGGAAATGACCAGCGCGGCAATTCCGCTTTTTTTACTCATCATACTCACCCCTTTTGATTAATATTTTGTAATCCACATCCTGGCTGCCTTTCCCATGCTGTCAGTCAAACCATTTTACCACAAGCAAAAAAGGACTGCCATACGAAGGTGACGGGCAGGATTTTATACGGCCGGCTTTTAAATCCGCTTTTGAACTATTTTTGCACTTATCTTTGCAGCTTTTCTTCTTTTCTTTTTCTTTTTGCAATAGTAACTACCAGATTTCAAGGGTAGTTGTGGGGAAAAACTTGCAGTTAAAAATACAATTAACGTTCTTCTTTCTTTGCTCACTGTCCGTTTTTTCAGACACCTTGTTTTTTATAATTTCATCATAAAGTAACAGGAAACCTTAATTGAAAAACATAACGCAGCGAAAATCACCTGTTTTCTAAAAAAAGCGTCGCAATAACTTTTGCAAAAAGGGAAACAGAAATCCCTTGATGATCACTCTGTGGGGAGGAGTATTTGATATGAAATCGAAAATGAAAAAAATGAAAAGCATCGTAAAACTGCATCCGTTCAGCACAGTGTTGTTAGTAATCTATATTGTCTCGTCTGTTCTGCAGGGAAGCCTGGAGCTGTTCCTGGCCGGTTTCCTTGCCGCATCTTCCGCCTATGTTCTGGAGCTTCTGTTCTATGTGACAGGTATGATCAGGACCGGCCGAAACTGTGCCGGCCGTCCCTGCTCCTCCGGAGCACAGGAAAGACAGAGACAGAAAATCGCAGCATAATGCCGGGTTTTTTATATTCCGCAGGCTGCAGGGCGGTTTTAAATGCCAGACCGCGGCAAAAAATATGATCAGTCCAATAATCAGTCCAACAGCAATACAAGGAGGTGTTCCATGAAAGGATATGTGACCGAAAGCGGATATATGGGTTATGTCAATGGCACTTATGTGCTCTTTTCGAATGAGAGAGACTATATTGAATTCATGGAGGATTGATATTATGTTCGGACTTGACACGCTTTTCGATTTTGACAAAAACGGAAAACTGGACGCCTTTGAGCGGGCCACCGAGATGGCATTCCTTTCCAGCGTCGAGGAGGCTTCGAGGAAGTCAGACAGAAGGTATGAAGACAGGACACGCCTCGATAGATATGGCTCAGAAAAAGACGACAGCGATTGGGAGGACTGAATGAGATGTAAGAAAAAGGCTGCAGCAATCGGGAGGACTGAATGAGATGTAAGAAAAAGGCTGCAGCAATCGGGAGGACTGAATGAGATGTAAGAAAAAGGCTGCAGCAATCAGGGGGACAGATGAGATGAAAGATATTTATTTTACAATAACCGGAACAAAATATCGTTACGGACACGACTTTATGAAACCCGGAATGAAGGTAAAGCTGGTCAAGGAACCTGACAATCCTTATGACAAAGAGGCAATCCGGGTGGAAATGAAGAACGGCCTGGGACTCGTTGGTTATGTTGCCAACTCCATCCACACAGTCAGGGGAGAGTGCGTCAGTGCCGGCCGCATGTACGACCGGATCGGCAGGAAGGCAAAGGGAACCGTCAAGCTGCTTCTCCCGGATGGTGTGATCTGCAAACTGGATAAATAAAAGACTGAGGCCTGCACCGTTTTCTCAAAAGCGAAATCGGTGCAGGCCATTGCAATTTGTGACGCAAAACGGCACAAATGCAGAAACGAAAAACCTTGTGCCGGCAAGTTTTCCCACTCTTCCTGTTCTCGCTCTTCCTGTTCTGAATCTGATCAACTGGTCAAGGGTAAAAAACTGTAATATACTTTATTTATCGATGTACAATGCTAAGCGAATTGATGCCTGATCTAACCATTCTCTGGATAGATGAGTCCTGTCGACGTCTTTTCCCCAAGGGAGCAATCCATGAATAAATCTGTCTCCGTAGATGAACTGCTTTTCTTTAATTCTAAACAAAAGGCTCTTCCCTTATATATTTCTTTTCGGGAGGCTGTTTCCGAAAGAGTGCCTGATGTACGAATCGAAGTGAAGAAAACGCAGATTTCATTCTTTAAACGATATATGTTTGCAGCAGTATCCTTTACACCGGTTCGAAGAGCAAAAAATCGTCCGAATCCTTTTTTGACGGTCACTTTCGGACTGCCATACAAAAAGGAATCTTCCCGCATAGATATAGCCACTGAACCATATCCCCATCGTTGGACGCACCATGTGATGATCGGCACTGAAGAGGAAATAGACGAAGAACTAATCTCCTGGATCCGGGAAGCTGCTGAATTTGCGGATAGAAAATAGTTGTGAAAGATGGTTATGAAGCTGCCGCTGAAAGAATAATCAATCGTTCTGAGAGGTGAACGGAGTATGGCTTTTGATTTCAAGAAAGAATATAAAGAGTTCTATATGCCCAAAAACAAACCCGGCATCGTTTCGGTGCCGGGCATGAATTATATTGCGGTCCGCGGCAAGGGAGATCCAAATGTTGAGGGCGGCGAATACAAGCAGGCGATTGAACTGCTGTACGGCATTGCCTATACGATCAAGATGAGCAAAAAAGGCGACCGCCGGATCGAGGGTTATTTTGACTTCGTCGTGCCGCCGCTGGAGGGCTTCTGGTGGCAGGAAGGTGTCGAAGGAGTTGACTACGCGCACAAGGAAAACTTTCACTGGATCTCGGTCATTCGTCTGCCGGATTTTGTGACAAGAGAGGATTTTGACTGGGCTGTTAAGGAAGCGGAGAAAAAGAAGAAGACAGACTTTTCCAAAGTGGAATTTCTGACCTATGATGAAGGCCTGTGCGTGCAGTGTATGCATATCGGCCACTATGACGATGAGCCCGCCACAGTAGAATTGATGCACGCCTACATGGAAGAGCAGGGCTATGTCCTGGACATCACCGACCAGCGGCTCCATCACGAAATCTATCTGAGCGATGCCAGAAAAGTCGCTCCCGGGAAATTGAAAACAGTGATCAGGCATCCGATCAGGAAGAAATAAGGCCTGGCAGTCTGCAATATTGTTTAACGGTTGACGAGAGAAGTATATAAGAGAAGTATTTAAGAGAAGTATTCAAGAAAAGTATTTTAGAGAAGTGATTAATAGAGGAAAACAGGTATGAGTTACGATCATATTCAGGTCAACACACAGAGCAGCATCCGGATCGAGGGATC
>Ga0256407_10009202_pt1 | contig 14205 bp, 10 predicted proteins | sample RumenRJG_04DNA_FD_193489 | JGI IMG/M metagenome (GOLD analysis project Ga0256407, IMG submission 193489) | Bovine rumen microbial communities from Lethbridge, Alberta, Canada - RJG_04 | ecosystem: Host-associated > Mammals > Digestive system > Stomach > Rumen | place: Canada: Alberta... | reverse complement strand
TACGGCATCGCCCGCGGTCTGTTCTCCAACGAATCGGGCATGGGTTCGGCACCCATCGTGGCCGCTGCCGCCCAGACGCGCAACCCCGTGCGCCAGGCTTTGGTATCGTCGAGCGGCACGTTCTGGGACACCGTCGTCATCTGCGCCCTCACCGGTCTGGTCATCGTCAGCAGCGTACTGGCCTACCCCGACATCACGTTCGACAACGGTGCCACCCTGACCAAGGCCGCCTTCTCGAAGATTCCCGTCGTGGGCACACCTCTGCTCACCTTCGGCCTGCTCACCTTCGCCTTCTCCACCATCCTCGGCTGGTGCTACTATGGCGAACGAGCCGTCGAGTACCTACGCGGCCGCCGCTGGGTCATCGTCTACCGCCTGCTCTACATCGCCGCCCTCTTCGTGGGCAGCATCATGAACCTCACCGTCGTCTGGAACCTGGCCGACTGCATGAACGCGCTGATGGCCATCCCCAACCTGCTGTCGCTCCTCTTCCTCAGCGGCATCCTCGTCCACGAGACGCGTAAGTACCTCTGGCGCGACCGTCTCGACCGCCTGATGGACTGACATTTTGCCGTAGGCTATACCGACGCCGACGGACGACACGCCAAGGTGCGCTTCACGACGCCCGATACCGGCAACCAGACCATCACCATACGTCCCCTACGTCACCGACCGCGACAGCGTGGGGGTGTGGTAAGGTGCCGCTTATTCGTCCACGAAACACCTAAAATACCGTTTCGTGGACAAATAAAGGCCGCTTATTCGTCCACGAAACGCGCAAAACACCATTTCGTGGACAAATAAAGCGACAAAACATTTGGCTGATTCATGCTTTTTTTGTTATTTTGCAGCCAGATACCAAAACATTCTCTACTGTTTATGTTACTCCTTTTGGCTTATACAATAATATGTACGCGAGAAAAGTCAATAAGCAGATAATGGCAGACGATCTGTTCAAGAAAGGGTGATGAACAAAAAGTGGCGACGAGCATCACGACTCGTCGCCACCCAATTCACATTTAATACTAACTTAAAACTACGACGGCGGTTCAGCCCTCACGGTCTCCCCGCCCGCCCTTTTATTATGAATGAACAAGATTACTCTTCCCAGAGATCTTCGTCTTCACGGCTGAGGTTGCCGCTCGTCTCTTCAGTCGATTCGCCGTAAGGCATTGAGCCTGCCAGCACCTGCTGCTGAATCTCAACCTCGACAACTTCAGTTACAGGAATCATATATATTTTCTTTTTCATATTTTGGTCCTCCTTCTTTTTACTTTACAACAACTTTCTTACCATTCTGAATGTACAGGCCCTTCGTGGGAGCTGCCACACGCTGACCAGCAACGTTGTAGTAATTGTCAATTGCGAATTGTAAATTGTCAATTGCCTTGATGGCCGTAGCGTCGCCGAAGCTGTAGAAGCTACGGGCTGTTGCAGCGAAGTCTGCGGGCAGATATGCGGTGTTGGCACCAACGGTAAAGGCGTTAGAGTTCTGGTAGAAGCCTACGCTGGGCGAACCCATCAGCACGTAGCCACCGTTTGCAGCGAGCTCAGTCTCAGCCGTCACACCCACCAGCTTGTTGGCATCAACATTAGTTGTGCTGCTTCCAGCAATGGGAATCACCACGTCACCTGCAGTACCCTCAAGTAGCAGGCCCGTGTTTGCAGGCACGGTACCACCCTTGACAGAAGACAGCTCCAGCGAGTTGGCGTTTGCACCAGTCACGATATATACGTCCGACAGGTTAGCAATATCACCCGTGAAGTCCAGAGCGTAGGGGCTGCAATAGGTTGCCCAGTCGGCAGAGGTGATGGTCTTGGTAACGGCTGCGGGTGAATAAATGTCTATTGCGCGTACATTAGAATATTGTCCGAAAGACTGTGAAGTAGCAGGACTCTTGGCAACAACATTATTACCACCCAACATAGAGAACACAATGTACTCTCCACTATTTAAAGCAAATCCAATAGAACCAGCGCCAAGGCGGGCGTAAAAACCTTGCTTAGTTTGTGCTGTCGTTGCACGTGCATATCTGAAAGTATTCAGGGTAATATCCTCACGCAGCGCATAAGTACAATTGGCAAGGTCGGTAAATGTCCATTGCACACTATTTACATTTGTCTGGTTTTCCCATGTACCAGTACTCGTATCTACAGTTACATCATTTATTGCATCGAACGAATAAGTCTTTATGAAATTACCACCTTCAATGGCTAATTCGGTTGCATTAGAATCATAGCCTTCAGCATTTGCAGTAACGATGATGTTACCACTGGTAGCAGCAACAAAAGTAGTACTTTCAGTCTTAGCACCACCTTCAAATTGATAGCTATATGTGACAGCTGGTGCTCCAATCACACCACTCTGATTTGAGGTAAATGCGTATGTAGGATGATAAACTAATCCATCTTGCGTAAATGCTGATAAGGAGATTGCTGGCGCAGCCAATTTTACCAAAGTACCGACAGTAACAGCTTGCGAAGCTACAGTTGATGCAGCATCAGTTGAGCTGACAGAATAAGCCTTAACAGTCATTTCGGTTTCAGAAGTAGCACCTTCGCCAATAGTTATTTCCTTATTGGCAGTAGTAAACGAACTTGACGATTTTGAAGGTTCACTTCCATCTGTTGTATAATAAGTAGTTACATCATTACCAGCATCTGATAAACCTGCAGTGATAGTGATCTTACGTCCTTTACCCGACACTCCTGTTACAGTCATTGACGGTGCAGAAACGTTTTCTGTACCAGTAGTTACAATAACAATCTTAGAAATTGCAAAGTTGTTATTGGTAAAATACAGGTCAAGATTGCCGTCTGCTGAAACCGTGTATTGCGTACCAGACGCAAGAGCAGCATCTACAGCGACAGAGGAACCTCCAGCGGTAATCATACCAGCACGGCATGTATATGGATCAGCAGCTTTACCACTTTGCTTTGCATACGTTAATGTGATTTTGTCGCCAGCCTTCAAGTTTAAGACAGAAAAACGGGCAGCGCCTTTCGGGTCTGCAGTACCTTTACTATTCCAGTTTCCAGCCAAACCATGCTGATATGCATTGGCGTTTGAACGCCACATGAAGCGTATTTGCGAACCTGCATTATATTGATAGTCAACTGCAAAACGGCCATTTAAATCAAGAGTCTTTCCATTATTGCTAAGATTGTTTATAACCTTTACATTTCCAACCTTCTCGCTAGTTCCGCTTTGAGCAATTTCATCACCAGATGTGGTAAGGTTTGGGGCACCATTCGCAGTAATAAACGCACCAAAATCATAGGTTTCGGTTATTTCCACATCCGCCCACGCCACACTCGTCCCCACGAGCATACTGACCGCCACGAGGAACGTTTTCATTAGTAGTTGTTTTTTCATACTTTTTTGTTATTATTGTTATTAATAAGAGTTAAATTCTTTTCCCCGACCATAATAGTCTCGCACCTACACGCGTGCGCAATGGGAGTTGGTTCACACCAACACCGCTGCAAAAATACGAACTTTTTTCATAACGGCCAAAGAAAAAACCGCGAATTTCGCTGTCTGTCAAAAATCACGGCTTTTTAGCACAATTCTATTGGAAACGAATTAGCGTAATAACCATAATTTGTTCATAATTACATTCTTTTAGGGAAAACAATGAGAAAAAATGAGAAAGAATTATTTTCCAACAATGACAAGGAATAATTCCCCAAATCCCATATTCCTTAGAACTTCAAAAAGGCCGTGTTTTTCGCTGCCCGGAGTAGCGTGAAAGGAATTTTAAGGCATTTTTATTCTAAAAGAATTATTTTTTTTGAATAAAATATGTCCTCTTTGGAAATAATTTTGTACCTTTGCGCCATCATATCCCTAAAGTGAACTATCATGGCAAAGATTCCAAATCCCTTCATCGTCACAGGCAAGATTCCCCCTGCCCTTTTTTGCGACCGCGAGTCTGAAACTGCCGACTTGGCAAAGTTTCTGAACAATGAGGAAAACGTGGTACTAATGTCACAACGTCGCATGGGCAAGACCAAATTGGTGGAGCACTGCTTTGAGAGGCAGACGGTGGCCAGCAATAGTTTGCTCATCAGCATTGACATACTCCACACGACGTCGTTCCAGGAGTTTATCCAGGTCTTCGGGGGCGCGGTATTCGATGCCGTGGCTAAGCGCAACACACGCCTGATGAAGCTTTTCACTTCCACTTTGCGCTCGCTCAGTGCCAGCTTCGGCTACGACCCGGTGCAGAACACCCCCACATTCGACATCAGACTGGGCGACATCTCGATGCCAGAGTACACACTTAGAGAGATATTCCAGTACATCGAACAAGCTGGAAAGCGGTGCATCATCGTGATTGACGAATTTCAACAGGTGACAAAATATGCTGAGAAGAACGTCGAGGCCCTTCTGCGCACCCATATACAAAACCTCAGCAACGCCAATTTCGTGTTTTCTGGATCGCAGCGCCGTCTTATGGAGGAAATGTTTTTCTCCGAGAAACGACCTTTCTACATGAGTGCGCGGAGCATACAACTGACACCCATCCCCTTCGACATCTACTGTGATTTCGCCATGCGCCATTTCCGCAATGCAGGGAAGACAATTGCCGAGGATGCCGTCAGCCATGTGTACGACACCTTCATGGGTGTGACGCTTTATCTACAGCGCATCATGAAAGATGCTTTCAGCATGACAGCTACGGGCGACACCTGCGACAGAGCCACGGTGGAACGTCTCGTGGCCGACTATGTGCTGGAATGCGAGCCGAGGTTGCGCGAGCAGATGGCTTTCGTCACCGAAGCACAAAAAGAACTGCTCTATGCCGTGAGTGAAGAGCAGGAACCTGTGAAGAGCATCACCGCCTCAACCTTCATCAAGCGCCACAGGCTGAAGTCGCCCAGCGCCGTACAGGCAGCATCGAAAAGGCTTCTCGAACACGATCTCCTTACACGCCACGAAGGCCGTTACTCTATCGCCGATCCACTGCTGGCACTATGGCTGAAAACAAACAGATTGTAAATCACGCCGGGCGAATACATCAAGAACTAATATGTCACTGCTGCGCAGGTATCGGCTGTGCCGAGGGAGATGCAGACGAGTCAGTGATTTGAATTCGGCTGCAAAGGTAATGGATTTTCGCTGATCCTGCAAGCATCTGGCGTACCCTCGTGGAATCCTAAGATCGTATCTGTCTGATACGCAGCGGTATTTAGAAACGAAGTCTTGCGTTCCGATGGTAGCGGCCAAGCCGAGCGGCCATCATCATCCGTAATTTCCATAATACTGGAGAAGAGTCCGTAAAGTCCGATGTAAACCAAAAGCACCCCGCGTGCGCATACGCACATATACATGCAGGACTGTCGTTTGGTGACACCTCTAACACCAACACTGATTATCAGTGGGTTAGCAAGAAGTTCACCCTCACCAGTGGTCGCACCAAGTGGCACACCAAGTGTCGCACCAAGTGGCACACCAATGTTTCACGGCAAAGGCCGGAAACGTACAAGCCGCTCGCAAAAATTTCACGGCCTCTCAGAAAAATTTCGCGGCCTCTCGTAAATGTTTCACGGCCTGCCAATATTCTCTGGTGTCACCTTTGGTGCGACTATAGGTGCGACTTGCCTCGAAAAAATAAACCTTGATTTTCAAGCAGTTAAGTGCCAGGTGTAAGAGGTGTCACCTAATGTTTCTATAACATAATAATCCGTAATATCCATAATAAGTTCTGGTTCTTTTTCGGAAAACAATGGGAAAGAATGAGAATAATCTGTCTCAATAATTAGAAATAATCTGTCTCAATAATTAGAAATAATCTGTCTCGGCAAATTAGAAATAATAAGCCCTGTCAGGGCATTTGTTGGGAAACGAATTGCCGTAATTTATCATAATTTGTTAGAATTTGTTTCGGAAAAGAATTCATGGGTCGCTGCGCTCAAAATTCTTGCTCTGGCAAGCGTCTTCTTCTTGCGTCCCGCTGGTAGCAAGCGACCAAGGTCGAGCGCGTCGCCGAGCGATAAGAAAATTGGATTCAAAATTATACAGAAGACTATTTTTTATTTTAACACGAATTCTTGCTTAGGCAAGCGTCCCTTTGGGCCGAGCGACCACAAATTGTCCATTAATTTTTGCTGCGCGTAGCAAATTCGTGAAATTAGTGAAATTCGTAGTTCATTATTCAATTAGAGTGAAATTCGTGGTTCATTATAGTGTCATCTTTGTCGTCTGTCGGCTCAGAATCTTTTAAATCTTCAAATCTTTGTTCATTATTAAATTAGTGTAATTAGTGAAATTAGTGGTTAAGAAGAAAAAGGGGTGGGCAAGTTCAGTTAACCAATGTTCAGTCTGATGACGAATCGTGCTCCCTCTTTGTAGCTCGTATCTAAGCTGATGGTGCCTCCCAGACGGGCAATGATGACACGGCAGAGGGGAAGTCCTAAGCCGATGCCCTCCTTGAAGGTGTCGAGCTTCACGAAGCGCTCAAAGATATGCTCCGCTTCCGCCTCGGGAATGCCGCAGCCCGTGTCCTCGACGGTCAGCTTCAGCTCGTCGTCTGTGACTGAGGCGCCAAGAGTGATGGTGCCCTTCGCTGTGTATTTCATAGCGTTGTCTATCAGCGGTACGATGGCGCGCTTGAGCATATCGCGATTGGTGGTGATAAAGAATCCGTCGTCGATGTTCGAACTGACGTTGATGGTGACGTTGTCATTGACAAACTTGCCCTTCTCCTTAGCCAACTGCTGCAGGATGTCGTTTACGCCGACGTGTTCGTCCTTGGTGACGTCGCCTGCCGACTCGTTGAGGGCCAGCTCTATCATCTCGTCAATCTGACTCGTTATCAGGTAGTTGTTCTTCTCGATGATGTGTGCCATCTCCTTGCGCTTCGCGGCATCGGGACTCAGGTCGGGGTCGGCCAGCACCTGGGCGAAGCCGGCAATGACGTTCAGCGGTGTGCGCACTTCGTGGCTCATATTGCGAATGAAGGCTGCCTTCAGCTTGTCTGACTCTAAGGCGTGCTCGTAGGCGCGTTTCAGCTGGCGCATGTGGCGTCGGCGGCTGAAGGTGATGTAGATGAAGGCCATGATCAGCATCAGCAGCAGGATGATGATGATGCCTAACGTGATGATGCGCGTCCGGGCTACCTGGCGCTCTATGTCATACACCGTCATCTCGTCGCGGAACTCCTGCATCGAGTTGCTCAGGATGACGTTGTTCACGGAGTCGTTGGCCGTCGTCTGTTTCTTCAGCGACTCGTAGGCCTCTTTCCACCGCCCTGCCTGTTCGTAGATGATGGTAGCCGTCTCGTGGGCCTCGTCACCCAGTGCGTCATAGGCCATCTTGACAGCCTTGTCGACATTCCCTTGCAGACTTTCGTAGTAGATGTCCACGCTGCGGCCGTGAACGCTGGTCTTTCCCTCGGCCACACCCTCGCGGTACTTCTTGTAGCCTTCAAGGAAGGCGGGAATGTTGCCGCGGTTGAAGTAGCTCAACGTCTGGCGCGTTTCGATGTCGAACACGCGTTCGGGCGAATATTTCTCAGCTATCTCCTTGGCCTTTTCCAGCATCCGCTGAGCCTCGTCGGGGTCGTCGCTCAGCGAGACGTTCACAAGGTTCATATAGATGGGCGGCATACTCTCGTAGTAGCCGGCCTCCTCCATCAGCCGGATGACCTGTCGGAAATTCTCCTTGGCCGTCTCTCTGTTGCCGCAGTAGCGGTTCAGGTGGCCGAGCATGTTGTAGGCCATATACATCTCCTTGTCCAGCTTCTTCTCTCTCAGCTCGTTTGCCAGCTGGCGTGCCAGCTTGTAGGCTTCGAAGATGCGCTGTCGGTTCATCAGGAATACTATCTCGTTACAGCGCTGCGTGTAGTAGGCGTGCTGGTCGTCCTGCTTCAGCAGGTAGTCTTGCAGGGCTTTCAGCGCAGGGAAGAAGCGGGCGCTGTCGCCGCTGTTGAAGGCGTTGCGCATCGAGTCGCGCAGCGTCAGGTATTCTTTCGAGTTTTTATAGCTGTCATCCGCCTTCACCGTGAAGGTGCTGAGGAGGAGTGCCAGTGTCAGAATGATGAATTTCATGTCGGTTGGGTTAATAGTATTAGTCCGATGATGCAAAAGTACAAACTATTTTTGTTTTCTCCAAATTTTTTTATTACTTTTGCAACGATGAATATCCAACCTGTTGCATTTTTCCACTCGCCGCTGACGTCGAAGTTCGGATTGCCCCGTCAGAGCGGCTTGGCCGCGTCGCTCCCCGGGCGTATCGTCTTCACCCCCGCCTACCGTCAGGAGGAGGCCGTCAGAGGCTTGGAGGCGTTCGACTATCTCTGGCTCATCTGGGAGTTCTCGGCCAACGACGAGGGCCGTGGACTCACCGTCCGTCCGCCCCGCTTGGGTGGCAACGAGCGGGTCGGAGTGTTTGCCTCGCGCTCGCCTTTCCGTCCCAACCGCTTAGGACTCTCGTGCGTATATATAAATAAGGTGGAGCTGACGCCCGACCTCGGTCCCGTCATCCACGTTCTCGGTGCCGACCTGATGGACGGCACGCCCATCTACGACGTCAAGCCCTACGTGGCCTATGCCGATGCCCATCCCGATGCCCGCAGCGGTTTCGTCGACACCCATGCCTGGCAACCCCTCGATGTCGTCATCCCTGCCGACGTCGCCCGCCTCTTCACGGCCGATGAACTGACAGCCCTGCGCGAGGTGCTGGCTCAAGACCCTCGTCCCCGCTACCACGACGACCCGCAGCGCCTCTACGGCATGCCCTTTGCTGGTCGCGATGTCCGCTTCCGCGTTGCCGATGGTGTCGTGACGGTGGTTGAGGCGGTAGCCGACTAACGCAGTAGCCACTGACGCATCAGCTGGTCGTCAATGTAGTACTCTCCATCCTCTGACGACAACAGTCCGTAGGACAGCAGCTTCTTGGAGGCTGCCTGTACGCTACTTGCCGACTGAAGATGATGCCGACGGATAAAGGCCCCCGACGTAATCTGGCGGGCGCGGCCTTCGGCAGCAATGGCATTGAGCAGCTCCTTTTGCGCGAGAGTCAGACGTGACAGTACTTCTCCGTAGCGATGGTTGTTGTCGGCTATCATCTGCGTAATGACGTTCTCCACCTGCTGCTTTCCTACGTCTTGTCCTGCTTCTGTTTCAGAGAAGAGCGTCCGAAATGTTTTCTGAAGGTAGTAGGTGTTTCCTTCAAAGACCTGATAGGCTGTGTGTACGGCGTCGTCGTCGATGGCCTTGCCACCAGCGTTGAAGTGGTGCTGCACAAAAGCCAGGTACTTATCCTCGGCTATGGGCTTCAGCATCATCATGTCTGCACTGTTGTAGAAGGGGCGCGCCGTGTCGAGGAACATCTCGTTCATGATATGTCGTTCGCTGCCCGAGAAGATGAAGTTGGCATTGCTGCAGTGCTGGATGTGCGTGCGTAACAGAGCCTCGATGTTCTTCTCTGCATAGTTGACAATCTGCTGAAACTCGTCAATGGCGATGATACACCGCTTGTCGGCCTGTTCAATACAGGCAAAAATCTCCTCTAAGGTATAGACGGGATTGGTAATGTCGCCCAGTCTGATGTCGAACGTGGGGGTGTTGCTGACGGGGTCGTAGCCGAAATGTCCATTCAGCGTCTTGAGCGTCGTCACCATCAGCTTCATCAGCCGCTGGCTGCGTGTGCCAATGGTCTCAAACACCGTCTTGCCCAACATATAGATCAGTTCGTTAAGGCTGGACGTGCGCAGAATGTCGACAAACATCGTAATGTAGTGCTGTTTCAGCGCAGGTTTATCGAAACAATATTCAATGAGTCCTGTCTTACCAAGACGCCGTGGTGACACGATGACAGTATTGGCACCGTTTGTTGTCTGGCGCACTAACCGCAGGCTCTCTTCCTGACGGTCGCAGAAATATTCGGGCTTGATCTTGCCGACTACGATAAAGGGATTTTCCATAACACCGTTTGTTGAATTGACGGTGCAAAGGTAATTATTTATTTTGAATTATGCAAATTAAATAATGCAAAATGAATAATTTGTAAGAATAATGCCACCGCTTCATCTCGAGGCGGTGGCATTGTAATAGATTTGATATATATTGATATGGTGATTATTCTTCCCAGAGGTCGTCGGCGTTGTCGCGGCCTTCGGCGTTGCTGGCGCTGCCGGATTCGCCCAAGGGGATTGATGTAGAACCTGCCATTATCTGCTGTGTCTGCTCGATGATGACAGTCGTTGTTTCAGGATTGATATATACTTTTTTCATAATTAGTGTCCTCCTTCTTTTTACTTAATGATTACCTTCTTACCGTTCTTGATGTACAGACCCTTCTTGGGCTGAGCTACGCTCTGACCCTTCAGGTTGTAAACTTCTTTGTTCTCTATTTCTTTATTCTTTAGCGTAGCGCCAATGTCTGTGGCATCGCCAAACGTGATAGTCAGGTTGCGGGCAGAGGCAGGAATCTCCAGATAAGCTTTGCCGCTCTGCAGCTTATCGCTTGTTGCCAGGTGGAACTGATCGCTGGCAAGATAATAGTAAGTGCTGCCTGTTGCGTCTGTTGTACCGTCGCCGGCCACCAGCTTGTTGGCCGATACGTCACTGGGTTCAGCTGTCGTTACAGGCACGTTCACTGTCGCACCCTTTGTCTCCGTCTTTACGATAATCGGAGTGCCAGCGGGAACGATGGCGACTTCTTTCAATACCACAGCATCTTTTCCGCCATTCAGACCTGTTGCAATGAAAGCCTGAATGCCATCAGCGGAAGCGAAATCGAGCTTGTTGGTCGTCACGTATGAGGCGTAGTTGCGACCAGAAAGGGTGCTGATAGCTATAGGTGATGCAGGATAAGTAATAGCAAGGCTCTTAGGCCAAAAATTACCGTTCTTGTCTGAAATCGTCAGTGAAGAGTTTGTGCCAGTATAGGTGATGGTGGCAATCTTGCCTTCTGCGGAGAAACTGATATTTTCGGCATCATCAAAACCAAAGTCTGCTTCAGTAGGAGAACCGTTGTCGGCCGTGTATGTGACAACCATCCCCTTCACAGCAGGAACCTTGAAGTTGGTAGTGGCGTTCACTTGAGCGCGTGTCTCTCCCATATTGAACTTGGCACCTGTAATATACATAGGCACATCAATCTCTTTTCCCTTAATGGTGGTCTGTACGACGTAGTAGCCAGTATTGCCCTCTACATGTACGTCGGGAGCTGCTTCGTTGGAAGCAAAATTCCAGGTGACTGTCTGCGGAGCGGTCAGGTCTTCAGCCAGTGAAACTGTATTGGCTGTAAATACGGGTACATAGTTTAATTCATCGCTACTTATAGTGTAATTTCCGCCAGCGACGTGATTCCCTCCTCCATTGTTCCAGGCCCAAAGGGTATGGCTTGCTGCCTCGTCGAAGTCGTCACTATAAACGAAAGCATAGTTCTTTGGCATGATAATCTGACCTGTCATATCGGCGTACTTGGTCATAGTGCCATTCTGATATGATGTCTGCGTACCCTTACTATATGTACCTACGCTATAGGTAATCTTGTAATATGCAGAGAAATTAGCAGTATAAGTCTCGCCATCAGTAAGGTCGTCATAGTTAATCGTTAGTGGATTTGTATTTCTCGACCACGAACCGTCGCTCGATTTTGTCCAGTTGACAAAGTAGTAAGCTTCGCTGGCAGGAGTAGCAGTCAGCGTAGTTGAACCACCCTCTGCAATAGTTGTTGCTGTAGCTTCGACCGAACCATAGGTGCCGTTGCTGGTTGCTGCGGTAATTCCCTTGGTAGCAGCGTCGGTGAAGTAAGCAGTGTATGTCTTATTGGCATTGGCTATAATTGTAAGAGGATTGTCTGTGAGCACAGCACTGTCAGTGCTGCGTACCCATTTGTCAAAAGCCTTGCCAGCACCTGGTGTTGCCGTGAACTTTACAGTGTCATTCGGGAAGTAGTTTCCTCCACCAGTAATCGTACTTCCTCCACCATTGTCCATAGCTGTAGTAATGGTATAAGGAGTTGTTGTCTCATAAGTGACTCCAATGTATGCAATAGAGGTTTGGCAATCAGGTCCCTTATGAACTTCATAGTCACCAGCCTCCATATTGTAGAATTTATAAATTCTAATCTCACTGTTAGTACCTGAGTTTGATGTGGGGTTGACTATATCCGTATGAGTCGCATTAGAAATGGTTTGGTATACCATCGTTGAAACATCATTCTTGCTTTTTATGTTTTTATTAAGGTAAATACCAACTTTTGCTCTGTTATTTCCAGTATCTTTCAGACTTGTAACGATTGTGATAGTTGATGTAGCGGTCGTCGTGAAAATAATATTTCCTTTACTATCACCTTTCATACAACTCGAATTCCAAGTGTTACCATTAAAGATACATCCCTTAGAACCTCCATTCCCACTAAGACCTTGGTTGTTTTTGACACTAAATGTAATAGACCCCTTCTGACTTGCGCTTCCGTCAAATACCCAGCAATTAGCATCAGGCCAAGAATTTCCAGAAGCGGTCACATTGCTTGCCGCCCATGCCCCACTGCATACGCCCAGCAGTAGTGCAAAAAGAGTAAGTAGTTTTTGTTTCATACGTTTTTGTTTGTTTTAGTTTATTAAGTAGATATAGTATTTGTTTCCCGATTGAACCGTCTGCGGGCCATTCCCGCAAATCGGGCACAAAGGTACGAATAAGTGAGCAAAGAACAAAACAAAAATCTTATTTTTTTTGTTTTTTCTTTCGAGCGACAGTATCTTAGACGGAGTCAAAGATACGAATAAGTGAGCAAAGAACAAAACAAAAACCAACTTTTTTTGTTTTTTAGAAAGAAATCAGCAACAATAAGAAAAAATTCATCTCAACAATCTGAAATAATATTCTTTATAATTGTGAGTAATATTATTCTTTATAATTGTTGAAAATAATTCTTTCTCATTCTTTCTCATTGTTTTCCAAAAAAGAACCAGAACTTATTATGGATATTACGGATTATTATGGAAATTCGTTTCAGAAAAAAACTGATTTCGTTACAATGCGTTTCACCTTGTTATGATATCCTTTTTGAGAGCTTTTTCGGCTCGCGACGAGAATCCCAGACATCTACGATTCTGATGGTGTCCGAGCTTTCAATGTAATAATAGATGAGCTTCAGCGGACCGATAAGACGGAAATGACGATACTGATGCTTCTTTCCCTTGATTAACGGTTCGATAGGTCCCATCATAGGGTGTTTTCTAATGATACCGATAATGTGGTTTGTTCTTTGCACATAATGGATGGCTGTCGTCTTGCCGAACTCGTTTAATCCGTAGAGTAATCTTTTCCTCCACTCTGTCTCGGCCTGTTTGTTCCATATTACTTTAGCCATGAGAATTCGTGCTGAAGTTCGGCCATGAGTTGTTCGTGTGTCTTATATTCGCCGTTTTCGAATTGTTGTTCTCCTTGTTCTATTCGGGCATTTAGCTCCTCTAATGAAAAAGGGGAACTGTTTGTCTCAGGCATACTCCATTTCTCGTATTCCTCGTTAAGAGTCAGCTGATTGATGAGTGATATGAACAGGTCGTCCATACTCAGGTTTCGTTCTTTGGCATAGGCTTCTGCACGATGATACTCGTTGATGGGAAGTGAAATGGTAGTCGTCATATACAGTTTGTATTCGTTATTTTCTGCAAAGATACGAATAAGTGAGCAAAGAAACAAACAAAAAACCGATTTTTTTGTTTTTTCTTTCGAGCGACAGTATCTTCGACGGAGTCAGAGATACGAATAAGTGAGCAAAGAACAAAACAAATAACTTGTTTTTTTTTGTTTTTTCTTTCGAGCGGCAGTATCTTAGACCATATAATGAACCATATAATGCCATGTGGAGCAATTGTCACATAATAATTTGTGTTCATTTGTGGCAATTCGTTTCCCAACAATTGCCCTGTCTGGGCTTATTATTTCTAATTTGCCGAGACAGATTATTTCTAATTATTGAGACAGATTATTCTCATTCTTTCTCATTGTTTTCCGAAACAAATTATGGCCATTCTTTTTGTAATGAACAAAGATTTTAAGATTTAAAAGATTTTGAGCCGACAGACGACAAAGATTACACTATAATGAACCACTAATTTCACTCTAATTGAATAATGAACTACGAATTTCACTAATTTCACGAATTTGCTACGCGCAGCAAAAATTAATGGACAATTTGTGGTCGCTCGGCCCAAAGGGACGCTTGCCTAAGCAAGAATT
>Ga0256407_10009201_pt1 | contig 14207 bp, 14 predicted proteins | sample RumenRJG_04DNA_FD_193489 | JGI IMG/M metagenome (GOLD analysis project Ga0256407, IMG submission 193489) | Bovine rumen microbial communities from Lethbridge, Alberta, Canada - RJG_04 | ecosystem: Host-associated > Mammals > Digestive system > Stomach > Rumen | place: Canada: Alberta... | reverse complement strand
AAATAATGACTCGTTTCATGTCAGCCTCCCACTTATTATAAAAACAGGATTCATACCTTGAAGCATTGTGTGAGAAGCAATCTTTTTTGTGCGTGAAACTGCTATCTGAACTATCTCTGGATACTTTCCGTGCCGCTCAAAACAGTTTACTGACTCATGCAGCGTTTCGAGCGAAACTGCTGTCACAACTACATCTGCATGAGGATTTTTCGAGTGTATGGTCTGAAATATACTCTCCATATTTCCCGAACTACCGCCTATAAATACCTTATCAGGAGTCTCTGCTGATTCAAGTGCTTCAGGACATTCACCTTCGATAACTTTTATATTATCACAATTGAAAAGTTTTGCATTCTCAGCTGTAAGGGCAGCTGCCTGTGCTTTTTTATCAAATGATACCACCTTACCGTCAGGGCATTTGTATGCTGCTTCAACTGATACAGAACCTGTCCCGCAGCCAATGTCCCAAACTACAGAATCAGTGCCGATCTCTAGCTTTGAAATTGCGATACATCTTACTTCTGCCTTAGTCATAGGTATTTCACTTCGTTGAAATAATTCATCATTTACAGCAGTAGGAGTGAAATTTAGATAATCAGTATTCTCAGTTATCATTACCGCAAGTCCACGATCAGAAATGCCAGTAAAATCTGATGCTTTACCAGTAACGATCTTTTCGTTTTGATACCCTAAATCTGTCCCGAAATGAACGGTTGTACCGCTCATGCCATAACTGCACAGCCTTTTGCATACATCTGCAATTCCATAATTACCACCAAGAAGAAAAAAGCATCGCTCATTCATTTTTACATTTATAGCTATATTACTATCCCTTCCGTGAAGAGTAACGAATTTCATTTTTTCATACGTTATCCCAAGTCTGCTGCAAAAATACGAAACTGATGATATTCCGGCAATTAATGTGATGTCGTGTTGTTCAAGAATGGGCAGAAGTTTCTTTGAACCGCTGAAAAAACTACAGTCTCCGGACATGAGTACAGCAGCTGATTTATAGTTGCACGAGTTGATCTTATCCTTTATTTCAACCGGATCATAGCTATAGAAATATTCCTTTTCATTTTTGATAAAAGGCTTCAGCATTCTTTCTGCTCCTATCAGAAGCTGTGCTTCGTTAATTGCCTTTTCTGCTTCTTTGGTCAGTGTTTTTTCCCCTTCCATACCCGTTCCAATGATATATACTTTCACGCTTTCACCGCCTTGTTGATAATATCGATTACTTCATCGTAACTCCTGCCCTGTTCATCGGGTCGGGTAAGTGTTATTATTTCTGTGCCGTTGATTCGGGCTGCTTCAGCTTTTTCCATGTATCCCCCCGCATTACCGCTTTCCTTTGTGATCAGTATCTCAGCTCCGCTTTTTTTCAAATGAGCTATATTCTGTTCAATGGTAAACGGTCCTTTTTCCTGTATGATTTTTTCGGGAGCATATCCAAGCTTGAGTGCCTGTTCGAGTATTGAGTCCGACGGAAGTACTCTTATCCATATGCGATTATGATAGTCTTTTATATGAGTAAGGTCATGCAGTGACTTGCTTCCGAGTGTGCTCAGAATTATCGAATCAGAACTGTTCAGGACCTGAATCAGTTCATCAATGTCTTTCACTGTTCTGCCAAGTGAATCTGCTTTTTTCCTCATAAGACGAATATATGCAGTATCTGTATTCTTGCAGGCTGATTTTATATTCTGAGTTGCTTCAATTGCGTATGGGTGCGTTGCATCAATTACAAGGCTATAGTCTTTGGAATTAATAAGTTTTGCCATTTCAGAACAATCCAGTTTACCGCAAATAGTTCCTACTCCTTCAGGAAGAAGTGAAGCGCCGTATTCAGTGGCTACGGATACATCTGCCCGAATATGTTTTTGTGCACAGTATTCTGCAAGCTGACGTCCCTCGGTAGTGCCTCCGAATATCAAGAGTTTACACATTTTTATATCCCCTCGGAGTGACCATTTTTCCGTTTATCACTTTTGTTTCTGAATTACCGATATATACCGTCGTAAACATATCTACGATACTGTTTTTCAGCTCTGCAAGTGTTAATACAGCGCTTTCTTGTCCTTCTCTGCCTATGTTTTTTACGTAGCCGCAGACAGTGTTCTCTGAGCGATATTTAAGTATTATGTCACAAGCTTTTTTCAGATAGTCTGCTCTGCTTTTAGATGACGGATTATAGAACACGATGACCATGTCGCATACAGAGGCACACTCTATACGCTTGCGTATTTTTTCTTTCGGAGTTAACAGGTCAGATAAACTTATAACTGCAAAGTCATGTGTAAGCGGAGAACCTAAAACAGCACCTCCGCTGAACGCTGCCGATACTCCGGCTACCACTCTTATTTCAGTATATTGGTATTTTTCCGATAACGCATACGCAAGACCTGCCATACCATATAGCTGAGAGTCACCGCTGCAAATAAGTGAGACCGTTTTATTCTGCGCCTCCCGAAGTGCAGTCTCAACGCGTTCACATTCCTGTTTCATACCGGTTGAAGCATATCTCTTTTCAGGGAAAAAATTCTTTACAAGTTCAATATACTTTGTGTATCCGACTATCAATTCACTGCTGATTATTGCCTGTTGAGCCTCTGCTGTCATACCTTCACGGTTTCCTGCACCTATTCCAACTACGTAAAGCATCAGAGTGTCCTCCTTTTAAAATCAATGACTATCGGCTTTTCGGCGGCGGCTACGGTTACACCGTGAGATGCTGTCTTATGAATCACAAGTTTACCTCTGCTTGACTTTACTGCACTTCTCTCGCAGACATTATCGACTCCTGCAACAGTTTTTACAAAGTCTGATGAAGTGAAGTCTCCTTCCACATCTGATAGTTCTAAAGCTGTATACGTCATCATTTGCAAATCGTATTTTTTACAGAACATAAGAAGTCCGTTTTCATCTGCTTTGAGGTCGATAGTTGCAACCGAACAAATCCTGTCAAATGATATTCCTGCATTTTCAATGGCACATCTAACCGAATTTTCTATATCAGAGAGGTTTGTACCTCGCTTACAGCCAATACCAACTACAATGTTTTTGGGTAGAAGTCTGAGGGTGAGCGGAAAAGGCTTTATATCGGCTTCTCCGATGTATATTCCGATGTTTGATTCGCTGTCTTTTACAAATATATCCGGAGTGTTTACAGCTTTATAGTCACTCATAAAACCGATTTTTTTACCGTCCAGAACCGCTGACGCAACAGTTTTCGCTATATTCATATCCGATATTATCAGATTATTTGCTACAGCAAAACTGTCAGGTGAGAAAAAGCCTCCTGTATCGGTTGCTGTCGTTACGACTGGTTGTGTTCCGATAATTTCTGATAAACGTCCGGCAAGTTCATTTCCACCGCCGATATGTCCGGATAGTATGGGTATAGCGAATTTCCCGCCGTCATCTATGACTACAACAGCAGGGTCGGTCGTTTTTGACCTGATATACGGTGCAATTGAGCGGACCGCTATTCCGCAGGCACATATAAAAATAATCGCATCATATTTATTGAATATTTCTTCTACCAGTTCATTCACTCTTTCAAATATCTCGCAATGATTGTCAGTATGGCTGATATGGCAGTATCGGTCTGCTTCTAAGAAGTATGCACTTTGTTTTAATATCATCGACAGTTCACTGCCTTTTTTTGTAAACGAAATTACTGCTGCTTTCATTCGTTTTTCACCTTTCTGTATTCAGTTTCAAAGTCAGCTGAATACAGCTTTGAAACTGAGTGGGAGTTACCAAGAAAATTACCGACGGTAATTAGTGCGGTTTTAGATATTCCATGCTCTTTTGCTGTATCCGCGAGTGAAGCAACTGTACACCGGCACACTTTTTCGTCCTCCCACGTCGCCTTGTATACTATTGCTGCCGGTGTGTCCGGACTATACCCTCCTTCTATAAGCCGTGAGGTCAACTCTGTAAGCATTCCTGTACTTAAAAAGATAACCATTGTCGCATTATGTGCGGCAAGACTTTCGATACTCTCTTTTTCAGGAACTGAAGTTCGACCTGCCATACGTGTAAGAATCACAGTCTGCGAAACATCGGGTAATGTATATTCAGCCTTTAGTGCAGCAGCAGCTCCGCAGAACGAACTTACCCCAGGACATACATCATAGGCTATATTCAAGGTATCAAGCCTGTCCATTTGTTCTCGTATTGCTCCATATAAAGATGGGTCACCGGTATGTAGACGCACGGTCGTTTTATTTGCTTTTTCTGCTGATTCTATAATTGCTATTACTTCGTCAAGCGTCATAAGTGCACTGTTATGTATTTCACATTCAGCACCCGAATAATCCAGTAATTCAGGGTTTACAAGTGAGCCTGCATATATTATTACATCTGCATTTTCTATAAGCTTTTTGCCTCTCAGTGTAATAAGGTCGGCAGCACCGCTGCCGGCTCCGACAAAGTGTACCATTTCAAACCTCCAATTGTGCTATGATCTCGTCGGCATATTCAGTTCGCAGCTGGATATCATTTTTGTATGAAAAGATAACTGCACCAATTTTTGCTTTGCCCTTCGCTCGTGCCTGTAAGTAGCTGTGTATACGCTGTGTAAGTATTTCAAGCACTTTTTCAGCTGTGCCGTCTTCGCAGAGTATATCTATTGCGGCATCGGTAGTTGCACAGTCGTTTATTCTGCTTAAAACAGTACTGCCTACACCTGCAAGAGCTCCGCACGTAATAAGAGTTTCAATTCTGCCGTCAGCATAAGATGAATGCGTGTTCATTATTCCTGAGCCGAGTTTTACCATCTTACCTATATGCCCGTATATCAGTATTTCTTTAAATTCAAGAGTTATTCCTATATCTATAGCGTCACCTATAAAATTGCTGCACATTACACATTGTTCACTTATCTCGGGTCTGTTATCTGATATGAATTTTTCACTGTAATTGCCTACTGTCAGTATCAACGTTTTTCTGCCTTCTGCTTTGCGTATGTTTGCTTCAGTCCGTATTGTCTCTATTATTGCAGAATTACTCATTGGTTCAACTATTCCGGTTGTTCCGATAATTGATATTCCACCGACTATTCCTATTCGTGGATTAAACGTTTTTTGGGCGATTTCTTCACCGGATGGCACAGATATGATTGTACGGAATCCACCGCTATACTCGTACATTTCTCTGACCTCTTCCAATGCTTCTGTTATCATTTTACGCGGTACCGAGTTTATTGCTGAATTACCGACTGGTTGGTCAAGTCCGGCTTTTGTGACGGTTCCAACTCCCTCGCCGCCAAGTATTTCTATTCCGCTGTCTGCCAGTTCGACTGCGGCACAAATCTCTATTCCATTAGTTACATCGGGGTCGTCTCCACTGTCTTTTATAACTGAACAGATAACCTGTGAATATGAAAAAAGACACTTTTCGATTTCAAGGCGCAGACTGACTCCGTTTGGTGTGAGTATATCAGTATTTTTTACTATATGACCTGTAAGAAGTGCTTCCGCTGCAGCTTTAGAAGCAGCGGCGGCGCATGAACCAGTTGTGTACCCACAGCGAAGTTTTTTTGTTCCGCTGTATACGTATTTATCATTCATTCGACCACCTCTCATCTTTAATCTTATTATGTTTATATTTTATCATATTGAGCCTGATAAGTCAACAAAGATAAATAATTAGCCTCAGAAAAATGGAGTATCCTTTGGCGGTTTCGCAGAATACCAAATATGCTCCTTATTTTTGCAGTTTGGCATAAATCTTCTGCTTTCTCTCGTTTGGGTATGATAAAATAAACAGCCGGTCTCAAAGGGAAGATTCCTTTGAGACCGGCTTGGTACTCTGCTCATTATTCATTTGTTTTCAGATATTCTATGTATGAGTTCATTGTCCCGATCTTGTTTTCAGATGTGGCATTGTATGCATACATACCGAGCATAAGGGAAGCGTCCTTGGAATCTATCTGTCCGTCCTTGTTGGCATCTGCCGCGGTTTTCTCAACTGTTGTGAGGTGGGAAGCTCCGCCTGTGGAGAGTAATGAGTATTCAGCAAGAACAAACGATGCATCTCTTGCGTCAATCATTGAATCTCCGGTAGGGTCACCGAGGTCAAGCCTGGAGCGGCTCAGCATGAAGATATTTTGAATATTCGGAGTATCTCCCTTGAAAAGTCTCATGTAATAGCATGATAAAATGACCTCATCTCCGGATTTATAGGGACTGAAACGGTCAGCTATACTCTGCCAGCTAAACCTGAAATATCCGTTATTTTGAAAAGTTACTCCGTTAGCATCAATTTTCTCAATAATATCTGTAAATTCAGCATTTCCATAGTATTCTACGGCGTAATACTCCGTTGTTGTTACGGCAGTTGTTGAAGTAGTTGTTGAAGTTTGTGTTGAAGCGCTTGCAAATGTTGTAGTCGTTCCGGTCATTATATACGGATTCGGAGTTCCAATGTAATTGCCATATTCATCAAAATCACTATCTACAGCTATAATTGAGATAATACTATTGTTTTTGGCTTTTTCAAGCTGTTCTGCTGTCAGTTCACAGTAAACAACTCCGTAAAACGGATATACGATATTTTCAGTAATATCTGCTCCGATATCTTCAAGAACAGGCTTTACAAGCTCTTTTTTGGCTTTTTCATCCAGTTCTTTTGAAAGTTCTTCATATTTTGAAGTATAGTATTCACTTTTCAGATTCATTATCTCAATATCGGTATACTTTGAAGTGTCAAGACTATTAGCATACTCTATTGTGAGTTCTCCTGCCTTTTTAGCAGCTTCTTTCTTGACTTTGACCGGTATACTTGCATCATAATTGTAACTTATTCTTACCTTGACAGTTTCAGCGCCATTTTCCAGCTCTGCTATCGTATTGTCAGAAACAACTGCTGCAAGCGATTCCATAGGTACTGACGCAGCACAGGTGAAAAGCGCCATTGATGTCATGATAGATAAAAGCTTTCTTGTTTTTTTCATAGTGATTCCTCCTTTTCAAGTATTGGACGGACTGTTTTATCTTCTTATAACTTAGTCTTTTTTACAGGCGAAATCTCCCAGCAGATATAAATATTTTTTTATTTTAACTTTACGTTGAAATATTAATATAATGTCACTATAATATTACCATATCAATTATGAATTTTACAAGTTAAATGAAAAAAATTTGATCATCGCTGGGAGTTTTATACTTCTTAACAGACTAATAGATAGTAAACCTTAAACACCATTATTTACAAAGGAGGACTCTTATGGACAACGGTGCAAGTAGCTACCGCCGTTTCCTTTCGGGTGAAAAAGAAGGTCTTTCTGAAATAGTACGCTGTTTTAACGACTGCCTGATAATGTACATAAACAGTATTGTTCATGACTACAGCGCAGCAGAGGAGCTCGCGGCAGACGTGTTCGCTGAGCTCATCGCAAACAAACCGCGATATGCCGGAAAAAGCTCATTCAAAACATGGCTTTTCGCTATCGCGCGGCATACTGCGATAGACTATCAGAAAAAACGTTCAAGGCTTTTCCGAGAACCAACAGAGGCGATGTATGACCTATCAGACGGCTCTGACCTTGAAAAACAGTATCTCTCCGAAGAACGAAAGATACAGCTTCATCATGCACTCGAAAATCTGAATCCCGATTATAGTCAGGTCATTTATCTTTCATATTTCGAGGGCTTCAGCAACGCTGAAACGGCAGCTATAATGAAAAAATCAAAGCGACAAATTGAAAAACTCCTGTATAACGCAAAGCAGTCGCTCAAAAAAATACTTGAAAAGGAGGGATTCGAGTATGAGGAGCTATGAAGAGCAGGAAAAACGCGCATATGAAAAGGCTGAACAGCTTATCGAGAAAAAACGCCGAAAGGCTGTATTTATACGCCGCTGTGCCGCGATAGGACTCGGAGCTGCCGCCGTACTCGCTGTCGGCATTTTCACAAATGTCATGAAGCCTCCTACCCCACCCGTTGAACCCTCGGGACTTGTGTCCGAATCTGACGATACCACGACCTCGGCAGTTACTGTTCCTTCGCAGGAAAGCTCAGGCTCGGGTATTTCTGAATGCAAAACCGAAAAAAGTACCACTGCGACAGAAACTGCCGGTACGAAAAAGGATACCAATACCGAAACGAAGACAACAGCTGCTACAGGTGAAAGCAAAAGCTCTGAAACCAGAAAAACTACTACCGTAAAAACAACTAAAAAGTCCTCCAAAACCACTGCCAAGACCTCTGCTGTATCAACAGACAATGCTAAGCACTCAACCTCCAGAAACTCAAGAACAACCGCAACTACAACAAAAAAGACAACTCGCAGTACTAACAAAACGTCCAGCATGACTTCGACGACAACTATCCGTACAACAACAAGAACGCAAACAGCTTTCTCAACTCAGTCAGCTACATATACTGCAACATGGCAAAGCGACACCCAAACCTACTCGGCATCAACATCTACTACAGCGACAGATAGCTTGGGCAATGAACAGTATAATAACGTTACATGGACTGTTACACCGATAAGAGATACTATAAAAGACGTCGGAGGGCGATTTATTGGTGTATCTCCTAAGGAAGCTGCTAAATATACAAATCTTGTAAGAGGAACTATAACTGATATCACTGAATATACAGTCAGCTGGAATGACTCAATGGGGCAAAACCGATCAACGAGAGTTTCAGTTCTTGATGTCAGAGTGGACGAAGTATATTATGGAAGTGTAAGCAAACGGAATCTGAAAATCTACTACCACGCTTCTGTGACAAATCGTTATCAGGATACATTTCTGCTGCGAAAAGGAAATGAATATTTCTTCCTTGTGCGTGAATTCGGAGGAGAGATTGCATATGGTTATCTGAACACTGCATTTCACCCTGAAAACTATGCCGATGCTTATATCAATATGACTAACAAAGCTGTATTTCCAGTAATAAAAGGTAATGTGACATTTTATGATCAATTCATAACAAAAGCAAGCGATGATATCGCCAAACCGAAGACTATTCCTGTAAATGAAGTCAGCGATAAGATACCTGACGAAGTCCGCGGTGAGGATTGGTTTTGCTGTCTTGATGAAGATGAATTTGTAGATTATTTCACGAGAATGTTTGATTACTATAATCAATGATTTCATAAAAGAAACCCAGCCTCATAAGTGTACTTCCCTTAGCGGAATTTGTGGGCTACCGAGCCGTAAATTTACGGTACATATTCGGTATCCTGCGAAACCGCCAAAGGGACTCCACTTTGAGACCGGGTTTCTTTTATTATTATCAATTATTCATTAGGTTTTGATATTATAAGCTTACAGAATGTGTTCAGCTATATCTTCTCAAAGGTCAGGAAAAAGCAAATCGTCACATAAATGTTTTAAGGCAATACCGCACAAAGATTGTGCTGAAGATGCGCCGTGAGATTTTTCGTCAGATTGTATAGAAATTCCGCAGGCATACTGACGTATGTCAAGGGATTTCTGTGCAAGATGACGGAGAATATCCAAGCAGATTCAGTACAAAGACGTCAAGCGGTCTTTGTGCGGTGTTGCCTTAATATAAATCGCGTAAAAAAGTACTTGACAAATATATTTTTCTGTGATATAATATTTAAGCAATGCGGATATGGCGGAATTGGCAGACGCGTATGGTTCAGGTTGCGTTACGTCAGTGTAAAAATTAATTTCGCATTACTTATCAGCATTTCTGTGGAGCAACTTGTAATAAGTCCACCTCGGTCAAGAGTCGTACCGTGTAAAAATTTTCGACTCAATTATACAAGCGGATATGGCGGAATTGGCAGACGCGTATGGTTCAGGTTGCGCTATGATAGTGAATAGTAAATCGGTCTTGTTTGAGACCGATTTTTTATTACATGAAAAGAACAGCGGCACACATAAAAGGCTGCGCTAATATAGAAGTTTTCTAAGAATTAATATAAAAGGCCTATACAGCAGGCTATAATAAACAAACAGGAAGATACTTCATTTAGAGGTATCTTCCTGTTTGTTTATTATTTTCCAAAACCCCCTTGACAAACTGTAAAGCATCTGCTACAATTGTATACATAGAGGTTATACAATTTAGACTTTCACAGTAGTTGCAAATGCTGTGAGAGCCTTGACCCCGAAGGAGTGTACACTAATTATGAATATCAATATCAGTAACTCATCAGGTGAACCTATCTATTTGCAGATAGCAAACCAGATAAAGACTATGATACTGGAGGGAAAGCTAAAAGAAGGCGAAGCGCTGCCTTCTATGCGTATTTTGGCGACAGGACTCCGTATCAGCTTTATGACAACGAAACGCGCCTATGAAGAGCTTGAACGTGACGGCTTTATCGAAAGCTACACTGGCAAAGGCTCATTCGTCAAGGCGCAGAACTTAGAACTCTATCGTGAGGAGCAGATCAAGCGTATCGAAGCCCTGCTTATGGAAGCAAGCGATACTGCTCAAAAAGCTGGCGTCACGATGGAGGAGCTTCACGAATTGCTCGACCTTGTCAACGGAGGGGAATAATATGAACGATTACGAAAACGCGATCGAGATCAATGGCGTTACCAAAAAATATGACGGTTTTACGCTGGATAATATCAGCTTTAATGTGCCGAAAGGCTGTATCATGGGCTTTATCGGGCAAAATGGCGCTGGAAAGACCACAACTATCCGCAGTCTGCTGCATATTACGGACATCAACAGCGGCGAGATACGCTTGCTCGGTCTTGACCATATAAAGGACGAAACTGCGATAAAAAAGCGAATAGCGGTAGTCTTTGACGAGCTGCCGTTCCATGATGTGTTCAATGCAAAGGATATGGCAAAGATATTTGAGGGTATGTACCCTGAATGGGATAATGCCGCATATATGCAATATATCGAGCGTTTTCAGCTTCCTTTAAAAAAGAAGATAGGACAGTTCTCCAAAGGCATGAAGATGAAATTGCAGATAGCCTGCGCACTTTCCCACAATGCCGAGCTCCTCGTCATGGATGAAGCAACAACAGGTCTTGACCCAGTTGTTCGTGACGAGATACTGCACATCTTCATGGAGTACCTGCAAAATGGCGAGCGCTCGATTCTCATGTCCTCGCATATCACCTCCGACCTTGAAAAGATAGCCGATATGGTGACATTCATCGACAAGGGAAAGATACTGCTTTCGGGTTACAAGGACGAAATAATCGAGCAGCACGGTATTCTCAAGTGCGACCAAGAAAAGCTGCAAGATATCGACAGTGAGGATATCGTCAGCATACGCACCAACAATTTCGGTGCAGAGGTCATGGTGAATGACCGTGAGAAAGCTTCCTATAAGTACCATGACTGCGTGATAGACCCTGCAAGCCTTGACGATATCATGCTCTTCTATGTTCACCGTGATGTAAAGGAGTGGTCGTGATGAAATTATACAGATCACTAATTTTCCGTGAATTGAAGCTGACCCGTAAACGCTGCATCCTTATGCTTATACTGTTTCTTCTGCTGTCGCTGATGCTGCTGCTTCCAATAATGATCGGTGGACTATCAGGAGATTCGGAAATGGACGAGGAGCTGATCAGTATAGTATGGCTTGCTTCTGGTATTGTCGCACTGACAGGCGGGTTCTTGGCAGGCACAAACAACGGCTTACAGAAAACGGATATAAATTCAGGGTGGAAGCGGTATTCCTTTATCCTCCCACCGACTGCGAAACAGCAAGCATTGTCCGATCTGCTGACAAAGCTATGCTATATCCTGTTCTTCGGACTGTTATCAGTTGCTTTTTTAATGGTATGCAAAATCGTAGCGGGTATCAACACTGCAGTAGAGGGAATTGATCCTATCTGCCGTATGCTGAATATTTATCTTGGAGCTGTCTGTGCTGTGATGCTTGTCGATATTGCATACAGCTATATCATGATGTTTGCAAACGATAAAAAACAGTTGAAGCTGATAAGCGCACTTGCTTTTGTAGGCGCGGGAGCTGTGCTTAAAGTTTTTGGCTTGTTTCCCGGTATGAATAAAACTGAGAAGACTGTTGAGGACGGTACTATAATCTCGGAAGAAGCAATCAACAAATTTGAAACTTTTTTGAGTTCTGGGAAAACATCACTTTGCATATTAGCCGTTTTTGTTGTATTATGTGTATTATTCTTCCTTGCGATGTGGAGGTCGCATGAAAGGAGAGAGGCGTAATGACGGGACTTGTTTACAAGGAATGGAAGCAAAACCGCTGGTTTATTCTCTCTATGATACCTTGCAGCTTCGCCCCGCTTCTTGCGCTGCTGCTTTTGCGTGAGCAGATAACAAGTGTGGATAATATCGCACTTCGTATCGGTGGACTTATCGCCGGATTTCTTGCAGCAGGGGCTTTGCAGCTGCTGGTACTGCGCGGCGACGATCGCAAGCTGTGGGGATACTGGATCACCGCAACGGCTGAAGGATACAAGGGCTTTCTTCGTGTAAAATATGAGATGATATTCGGAATGATCGTATTGTTTCTGTTTTCACTGCAATTTGTGGATATAGGATATTGCGCGGTCGCCGCTGATATAGGAGCAGAAGAAATCGGTTCCATAAGCAGTATCGCTCTTCTGCTCGGTTTTATGCAGATACTCTTTCGTGCGATAGATATTCCGTTCACCTATCGCTTCGGCAGTAAAAAAGGCAGCTTCATCAAACTGATCTGTATGGTCATTCTTGCCATACTGATCTGTGCTTTACTCGTTCTGAATGTTGACAACATGGACAGGATAACGGAAATGGTGAGAAAAGTATTCAATGAGAATAACAGCTCGCTGATACTGTCGCTCGGTCTTATCGTGTGCCTTGTGTTGTATTTTCTCTCCTACCGTATCACTTGCAGGCTGTATCTGAAAGGGGTGGAGCAGTATGACAGCTAAAAAAGAAAACGCAAAGCGGCTCGGTATTTATCTGCTGATTGTTTCCCTGTTCGTATTGCTTTTCTTCGTTTTCAGAAAGCTGATGAACGAATCGAATATAGCATTTTTCATCATATATTATTGTCTGTTCTCATTTTCGCCTGCGATAGCAAGCCTTATCACAAGGACAGTCACAAAAGAGGGCTTCCGTGATATGAAGCTGCATCTGAATCTCAGCGGAAATCTCAAATGGTATCTGCTGGCATTTGTGCTTCCGCTGATATTCTTTTCAGCAAGGATATTGCTCCCCGTTATCGTAAGCGGACACAGCGGCTGGCTCGGTGGATTAACGTTTCAGAATGTGCTGGCAAGCGTGTTCATGCTTGCTTCATTGACAGCCGTGCAGTCCATAGGGCTTCTTGGTGAAGAGCTTGGCTGGCGTGGATATATGAATCAGAAAATGGAGCCGCTGTTCGGAACGGTCGGTGCTTGCATGTTCGGAGGTATCGTGTGGAGTCTATGGCATCTTCCAATGGATATGGCAGGCTGGATTGACGGCGAAGGCACACTTTCCGATTCGCTGATGATGTGTGTCGGAAAAATGCTCCTGTTGACGTGCTTCGGTACATTCCTGATGTGGCTGACTAAAAAGACCGACAGCGTATTGCCTGCGGTGGTGGCGCATTTCATGTTTAATCAGAGTCAAGGGGCTTTGGGTGAACTCCTCTCGCGGGGCGATATTCCCGAAAACGCTGATCTTGGAATGATTGCAAGTGTGTTTGAGTATGTTCCGATGATTTTGCTGACAGTCGTATTTATGGGTTTGCTGCTGCGTGAAAAGAATAAAGCTCCTAAAACTGCATAGTTAATATTACGCTCTCGGTTTGTATGAGAGCGTTATTTCTTTTCAGCGGATACTTTTCTCTATATTCATCACGAACCACTCTAAGGAGCATTTCTGTTCGCCGCAGGGCATAGCAAAGCGGTCAACCATTTCGGCTGACCGCTTTTTACGTTTATTCGTCCTCGTCGCTGCACTCGTCAAGTCCGTGCATAAGCTGAATGTATACGCATTCTGCTCGGTTATGTTCCTCGCACTCACTGGAAATCATAAGATATTCATATTTATGGTGTCAGTAAGCAATGCTGTTTTTTATCTTTTTTCAAAAAACTCTTGACAAGCATGCTCGTCTGTGGTATAATGTTTAAGCAATGCGGATATGGCGGAATTGGCAGACGCGTATGGTTCAGGTCCATATGTTCGCAAGGACATGCAGGTTCAAGTCCTGTTATCCGCACCAGCGCCTCACATAATGTGAGGCGCCTTTTTTGTATCAAAGTATCTCATCTGTAACATCTTCCATTATGT
>Ga0256407_10009200_pt1 | contig 14207 bp, 16 predicted proteins | sample RumenRJG_04DNA_FD_193489 | JGI IMG/M metagenome (GOLD analysis project Ga0256407, IMG submission 193489) | Bovine rumen microbial communities from Lethbridge, Alberta, Canada - RJG_04 | ecosystem: Host-associated > Mammals > Digestive system > Stomach > Rumen | place: Canada: Alberta... | reverse complement strand
AAGTTGGATAAGCTCAGAGAGGAAGCTCAGGAGCGTGAGGCAAAGGCTGAAGCGCGCAATGAGGAACTTATGAGAGCCAACCGTAGACAGATGGAATACCAGGTAAAGCTGATGGACCAGCTGACAGAGATGCAGCGTCAGTTGAACAAGACCAATGACCAGTATGCGGATCTCTTGGTTGAACTCAAGCGACAGAAGGACCTCAACAAGCAGGCCCGCAAAGACAAGTACGATACTAAATAAAGTCGTGACAGTAAGAACCTATCACCATAGATGGGGCTGTCGCAACTTCCTAAAGTGGTGTAGTCTCATGGAATACAGGGAAAATAGAGAGTACAGCATCGACAATAACATTGTCGAGAGAAATGTGCGTCCGTTTACCGTAGACCGCAAGAATACAATGACCTTCGGAAGTGAGGAGGGCATCGAGTGCGCGGCTACCTATCATACCATTATCCAGACTTGTATGATGATGGGTGTGAAAGTGTTGAAGTATCTTCAGAGCTTCTTCAAGAAGTTCTCAGAGGGATGTCGTGACTACGCTCAGATGCTGCCTGGACTACTCGCTATTGATTAAAAGACTAAAAATTTACTCGGCTTAGCAGAAAACGGTGTGCCCGAAAGTACATTGCTTAAAGTCAACGAGCAGCAATTGGTCGTTCTCTATCAACGAGGAATTAACATAACTTAAAGTTATAGTAAATTATGGCATTATCAATATTAGAGGAATTATGTTACTGTACGACTCGGATCGAAACCAAAGATAAAGAGGGAAATCTATATTCTGGTACTGGCTTTTTCTATTCTTTTAATGTAAAAGACAATAAAGTGGTTCCTTTATTATGCACTAATAAACACGTAATAGAAGGAATGGCCGAGGTTAAACTTACACTTACTAAAGCTGACAAAGAAGGCAATCCGATGGACTTAGAACACATAACTGTCACACTAAGAAATAATCAATCAGATTGGATTTTCTTTCCAGATACTAATGTAGACTTATGTGTATTGCCTATAGCATCCATCATCAATCTTGAAATAAAGAATAACACTCCTGTTTTTTATCGTACGTTTGATGATTCATTAATACCATCTACAGAACAAATCGAAAAAATAGATGCGATAGAAGACATAATAATGATTGGATACCCTAATGGTTTATGGGATGAAGTCAACAACAAGCCATTGGTACGTAAGGGAGTAACTGCAACTAATTTTAAGTATAATTACAATGGAAGAAAAGAATTCGTCATAGATGCCGCATGCTTTCCTGGCTCAAGTGGTTCTCCCGTGCTGATATGTAATGTTGGGAGTTATCACGAAAAGAATGGAGGTATTAATGTCGGTGGAAATCGAATATATCTTTTGGGTACATTATATGCAGGACCTCAATTAACTGTAACAGGCGAATTGAAAGTCATTAATATACCAACATCTCAACAACAGGTTTTATCTGTTTCACATATTCCAAACAATTTAGGGTATGTAATAAAGTCTGAAAGACTTAAAGAGGTTACAAAACTTCTAAAAAACAAGTTTGGATTAGAGTAAAAGTATGCTTTTAAAGATAAAAAGCATCATAACAAAAATTCTGTTTCTAAAAAATATAAAACTATGAACGAGAAATATCAGAAGATTGTGGAGGACGCTCAAAAAATATATACAGATTTGAAGATCGAGCAATATAGAAATAAAATAAGTCAGTTTGAGAACTTATCCAAAGACTTCAAATTGGACAATGTTGACGCGACTTTTTCTATTAAAATAAGTAATAATACGCAAAAGAATTGATTATGGCTTCATGGAATGAAATACTCACGAGGTTAGGAGAGACACCCAGCCCGTATGATCAGATACGCAGAGAATACGTTAAGCAACTTTCAGCTAAAACAGGAAGGAATACTATAGTTTCCTATTCCTCTTGGCTTCAAAAATCGATCTCAGCTGGTGGAAGATTCGATTTTGGCATAAACGATTATGACAAAACCGGATTTATGACATGTATACATAAACTTGATAAAGACAAAGGTCTAGATCTAATATTACATACTCCTGGTGGCGATGTTTCTGCTACAGAATCCTTGGTAACATACCTTAAAAGTATATTCGGTAATGACATAAGAGTCATTGTACCTCAAATGGCGATGTCAGCTGGAACAATGATAGCATGCTCTGCTAAAAGTATTGTAATGGGGAAAGAATCGAGTTTAGGACCTATAGATCCCCAATATGGTATGTATAGAGCTCATGGAATAATTGAAGAGTTTAATACAATCCAGAGACTTTTCGAAACCAATCAAGCACAAGCCCAGGCATGGATACCAATATTGTCTAAGTATAATCCTACTTTAATTGGGGAATGTCAAAAAGCTATAGATTGGGCAAGTGGATTAGTAAAAGATTGGCTTAAAACCAACATGTTTCTTGGTGACACTGCTGCTGATGCAAAAGCGCAACAAATTGTTGACTATTTAAGCAACCATGCATTAACAAAATCCCATAGTAGACATATACATGCTGACAAACTCAAATCCTTGGGACTTGTTATTGAGGATTTGGAAGCCGATAACGAATTTCAGGACATTGTTCTAAGCATACACCATGCAACAATTATAACATTTACGAACACTAATGCTGTGAAAATTATAGAAAATCAGAATGGAGTATCGTTTATAAGTTCGCTAAATTAAGAAAGTATCCACACAAAAGTTTAGGGTGCGTTACTCTGTAAAGACAATAGATTCTGCTGGAAAACAGACAAAATCGAAATGGAAGATATTTACAAACTTTTTGTAGATCGTCCGTCTTGGGGGAAATTTCTATCTGCAATTCTGTTGCCATTATTGGGATGGGGAATCGGAAAGCTATATGACAGATTCAATGGTGACAACATATTTTCAAATAAGAGGATTGTCTATCGAATAGTAGGATGTGCTGTTCTCGGCATCCTGACGATTTCGCTTGAACATTATATTATAGCATGGATATTCTTTTGTATACTTATTCTTCCATCGTCATTCATTCCATTACCACATGAATACATAATCCTCAAATATGGGAAAAAGGATAAACCCAGCATTTGGCTTCAAACGACTCCAGCCCTTCTTAGATTTTATTGGAAAAAGATAATCTCAACTCCAGATGTAATAGAGAGACAAGATGCAAAGATAGAATTCATTGATGAAATTAGGAAGAAGAAATGGGAATTGTTCGATTATGAATATCGTAAGTATTATCTCTCCGTTCTAAAAGTTTACTTTGATATAGGTGCGATATCTTTATTGAAAAGAGAGCTAGATAAACTCAATCGATTTGATGAAGACAGTATATACATCCAACTTCAAATGCTCTATCATGATATAAGCTGCGATTATAAGGAGACAGAAGATGCTCTTTCAAAGTTAAAAGATGTTACGGAAAAAGAGAATAAAGACTTCTCTGTAACTACTCACATTGACGAGATGGCTATTGCTGAGAAACTTGGAGAAACGGAAAGGGAAGCTAAGGCTGTAAAGCAATTAGAATCAGATTACAAAAAAGTTGGAGTGTCTATACCAGTCCTTTGTAGTAATCTCATGCAATATTATGATCGCATAGGAGAGAAAGATAAAGCTGACAAGCTTGCTAAAGACATAGAAAATACGAACCCTAAATCTTTCAATAAGTATCTAGAAATCAGAGATGTAGCATTCATGCACTATAGACGAACGAACAATTATGGTCGTCTATATACTATGCTTGATGAAATCTGGGCAGAGAATGAGAAAAGGCAAAAGGGTGAAAAGAAAATGTTGACGCAAGTTCGGCTTATGCCTGTATATCTAAACAATCAAGGAAGATGGATGGAATATAGTACTGTCGTATTTAGCCATCACAATGACTATCTTAGCCAATCATGGCGTGTTGGCGTGGAATTGATTAAGAATACATTGCAAATATGTCGAGATGCCAACAACGTATTTCATTTGCAACTTTTTGGTAAAAGCGCAGATGAACTGTTCAATGATTTTGACAAACATGTCGACGAATATATCAAAGCTATAGAATCTGAGATTGCAGATACGCGCGATGAAATGGTATATCGTTACAAAGGCTTGTTGATGGATAAACTTGAGCTTATAACATATAAGTATGGCAATAAAGATATATACAAGCTAACTGAGGACAAGAACGTCATATATGAACGAATTCTCAAACGATGCAACAAATATGAGAACATTCGTGAATATATCCATTTTCTTACGGTTTACATCGATGACATTCTTACTTGCCATAAACAAATAGAAGAAGATCACAAGCATCATCCTGATGACCCTTTCTATGAAAGCTATGACAAATATGAAAAAAGTTGGGAAGTCTATAAGAATAAAGCAGTAGAATTGGTGGCAAAAATGGATGTATTGCTTTCAGGTAAAGAATACGATAGGTCATTAGCCTACTATATTCTGTATGACTCCTACTTCCACTATTTGATGAACGATTATACCAAGTCTCTATACTATTTCAACAAGTTCCGTAGTACTGGTGTTAGCATAAAGAACTTTACTCTTGCAATACAGCAGCTTTACAATGAACTGAAAATAAAGGTAGCTGATGAACCTGTTCGTTGGGAAACACCTGATGGGCGATTTGGTTACATTAATATTAAGTTTCCTTCAACTGAATAAATCATAAACCTATATATAAACCGTAAGCGTCCAAAAATGACATATTTCTTAAAGCCATAAAATCTGGTTACGCTGTCCTCGACTTAAATTCATACTATTTATGGAGAGAACATCAGATTTTGAAAAGCTGCTCTTCCTTTATAAGACGGACGGCAAAGGCCTCGTCAAAAACATTAATATGCGGCGGGAGCTGGAGGCCCAGGAGACAACTTCTGAGCCGGTGCAGGAGTACCTTAATATGGATAAGATTACTTTAGTCAAGATGCTTCTGGCCCCAAAGAAGATAACCGGACACTCCATGAAAAGTTGGATAAAATCAGCGAGGAAGCCAAGGAGCGGGAAGCTAAGGCGGAGGCCCGTAATGAGGAACTTATGAATGCAAATCGCAGACAATTTGAGTATCAGATCAAATTGATGGATCAGCTGACCGATATGAAGCGTCAGTTGAAACAGACCCATGATCAGTATACAGAACTGTTGGTGGAACTCAAGCGTCAAAAGGACCTCAATAAACAATCCAGCAAGGAAAAGTGAGCGATAAGTTAATTACCATATCATCATCCAAACTTGCAGAATGATGGGCGTCAAAGTGTTGAATTACCTTCAGCAGTTCTTTAAAAAGTTCTTCGAAGGATGCCGTGACTATGCCCATATGCTGCCCGGAAAGCTGGTGTTAAATTTAATTTTTATCATTTCAATGGAAAAAAAGTAGATTAAAACCTACTTGTTTATAATGGTTTACACTATATTGGACACTTACACTATAACCACATAACGAATTGAAATAAGTGGCAAGCTCAACAGATAATAGCAAGCGAATAGCCAAGAATACGGTCATCCTATATCTTAGGATGTTCTTCTTGATGGCCATCAGTCTTTTCACGAGCCGCGTCGTTCTTCAGACCCTGGGCGTGAAGGACTTTGGTATCTACAACGTGGTCGGCGGTGTCGTATCCATGTTCTCCATATTCTCCAGTTCTCTGTCAAGCTCCATTAGTAGGTTTCTTACTTACGAATTGGGAAAAGGAGATCAGAAGCGATTGAACACCATCTTCTCTACTGCCATCAACGTGCAAGTGGCAATGGGAATATTCATATTGATTATAGGCGAAATCGTAGGTATGTGGTTTCTCTACAATAAGATGAATATTCCTGCCGGTCGCTTAGGTGCAGCCAGCTGGGTGCTTCATTGCTCACTTATTGCCTTCTTCATCAATCTGATTAGTGTTCCATATAATGCCAGCATCATTTCACACGAAAAAATGTCGGCATTTGCTTATATATCAATCTTAGAGGCTACTCTAAAACTTGCCATCGTATATGTTCTCTGGGTAGCTCCATTTGACAAGTTGAAGACCTATGCCGTATTGATGCTGATGGTTTCACTTCTGCTCAGACTGATTTATGGCATCTACTGTAAGCGGCACTTCGCTGAGTGTACTTATCATCGAGTACATGACCAACAGTTGCTTAAAGATATGACTGGCTTTGCCGGTTGGGGATTCTTTGGTAACTGCTGTTATATGTTTAATACGCAAGGTGTTGACATCTTAATAAACCTGTTCTTTGGAGTGACGTTGAATGCCGCGCGTGGTATAGCATCGCAAGTAGAAAGAGCTGTGACCCAATTCGTAAATAATTTCATGACAGCTCTAAATCCTCAGATTACTAAGTCCTATGCTGCCGGTGATATGGAATATTTTGATAAACTGATTTGTTGGGGAGCCAAATATTCATATTATCTGATGCTGTTCTTTGCCATTCCCATTTGCCTTGAAGCCCCCAAGATTCTACATCTATGGTTGGGCATCGTCCCTAACTATGCTGTAGATTTCGTTCGTTTGACATTTGCGACTTCAATGACAACTATTTTGGGAAACACGTTGGTTACAGCTATTCAAGCCACAGGCAAAATTAAGAGATACCAAATAGTTGTAAGTCTATGGGGAGTGATTAGTTTCCCCTTGACATGGTTAGCTTTCAAACTTGGCGCATCGCCTTTATGGGCCTACATTGTCTATTTCGTCGTTTACTTCGTTCTGCTTTTCATACGCATGCCGTTAGTCAAACACATTATTCGTCCTTCTATGTATCTTAAGGATGTTATCCTAACTGTTTTAGTGGTGACGGCGGTAGCAGCCTTATTGCCGACTTTGCTTTGCTTCGCTCAGCCTGAGTCTTTCCTAAGACTCGTTGAGGTTTGTATCTTAAGCGTAGTTTGCACGGGGGCGACCATCTATACAATAGGTATGAAAGCTAACGAGCGTAAAAGGGTACAATCTTTCATCTTGAAAAAAGTTCATAAACAATGAGTATAAAATCAAAAATCAAACACGGAGTTAAGTTCATCCTTAACAACGTGCAAAAGAAGACTATCGTAAAAGCCGATGTCGCGGCTTTGGCTCCCAATGAGTTGCTGAAGGGCAAGACGGCATTGGTCACCGGTGGCACGAGTGGTATTGGTTATGCCATAGCCAAAATATTCATTAATAGTGGCGCCTCTGTCATAATTACTGGTAGAAAGCTGGATAAGGTGAAGGCTGCTTGCTCCAAGATCAACGAAGAAGTTAATAACAAAGGACATATCTTAGGTATTGATATGGATAACACGCAAGTAGATTCTTTCAAGCAGAAGTTTAACGAGATATTAAGAATGGCCCCTGATAATAAACTCGACATACTTGTGAATAATGCCGGCGTATTAGGGGGGGGTAATTTAAAAGATACTCCTGACCAATTTGATTTGGTCTATAAGACAAACTTAAAAGCTTCTTACTATCTATCAATTCTTTTCGGTCAATATTTCAAGGATAATCATATCAAGGGTAATATTCTCAACGTGGCATCATCTTCAAGCCTAAGACCGGCAGCTTCTGTATATACATTGACCAAATGGGGTCTCAGAGGTCTGACGCTTGGCTTGGCCAAAGCCTTTTCCCCCTATGGAATAACTGTGAATGGCGTGGCACCAGGTCCAACAGCAACACCGATGCTACTAAAAGACACATCAGACATTTCACATCCTAATCTCCCTTTAGGTCGCTATATCATGCCTGAAGAAATTGCCAACATAGCAGTAATGCTCGTTAGTGAGATGGGCAGGCCGATAATCGGAGATATAGTATATGCCACTGGTGGAGCCGGAACCATTACCTATGATGATATGAGTTATTCTTTCTAAGAATACTCATTCATGTCAATAAAAAATACTTTAAAACGAGGACTGCGATACATCATCAAAGGTGTACCGAACCAAATCACGAAAGTTTCTGTATCTTGCACTTCTCCAAGCAACGTGCTGAAAGATAAAAGTATCATAATTACCGGAGGAGGTAGAGGACTTGGTTATGCTATGGCCAAACGGCTAACAGAGGAGGGTGCTAATGTACTCATCTCTGGCCGAAAACTAGAAACTCTGGAAAAGGCAGCCAAGGAAATTGGTTGCCAATATCTTACACTTGATGTTCAGAAGCCTGAGACTTTTAAGCAGTTCTTTATTGACGCTGAAAACAAGATTGGAAAAATAAACTGTTTAGTTAACAACGCTGGTATCTCTCTACATGAACCTTCGTTTACCGATGTCAGTATCGAACAATTTAATTCTCAGATCAACACCAATCTGCGCGGATCATTCTTCATGGCACAAGAGTTTGTTAAGTACTATCGTCACAACGGATTAAAGCATGGAAACATTCTCTTTACAACTTCTGAGACGGGAACGACCGTTGACAATCGGCCCTATGGTTTGACAAAAGCGGCACTTAACAGTCTTACCCAAGGTCTCGCCTATACCTTAATAAAAGAAGGAATACGAGTGAACGCTGTTGCCCCAGGAGTTACCACTTCTGATATGACAGGATATCAAAAGGATGGTAATCTTTATAGTCCCAACGGAGTAACTGATAGAATTTATCTTCCTGAGGAAGTTGCAGAAATAGCTTGCTTCTTGCTGTCTGACAGTTCACATGTTCTCAACGGACAGATATTGGTTTGCAACGAGGGTAAAACCATCAATTTTAGAAAATAACAACAATATTAAATATGGACACACATTACACAGCCGAGCGGAACGCACAAATTGTGCTTTACCTGCTGAAGACTAACAACATTAAAAAAGTCGTAGCCTCTCCAGGGACCACTAATATCACGCTTGTTGCAAGTATGCAGCAAGATCCATGGTTTGAGATGTATTCGGCCGCTGACGAGAGGTCGGCTGCATATATCGCATGTGGACTGGCCGCAGAGACTCAAGAGCCTGTGGTTTTAAGTTGTACGGGTGCTACTGCATCACGTAACTATGTACCCGGTCTTACCGAGGCGTATTATCGCAAGCTGCCTATATTGGCAATTACATCCACTCAAAGTATAAGCAGAGTTGGCAATTATATTCCGCAAGTTATTGACCGCTCCCAGATACAAAATGACATTGCTGTATTTAGTACTTATATTGGAACCGTTAAGGATGACGATGATGAGTATGATGCAACAGTTAAGGCCAATAAAGCTATGCATTATTTGTTCAAGCATGGTGGAGGCCCTGTACACATTAATCTTGAAACACAATATGGCAGGGATTTTAGTATACGAGAATTGCCTTCATGTAGGGTAATAAGGTATTATGATTTAGAGTCCACTTTCCCTAAGATAAATGCAGAACGAGTAAGTGTCTTTATCGGTACACATGTCCAGATGACTGAAGACGAGGTAAAAGCCATTGATGGTTTCTGTGCTCGATATAATGGTGTCGTTTTCTGTGACCATGCCAGCAATTATCATGGTGAATATGCTGTTTTCCCCGCTATTTTAGGTCAGCAGACAACATTTGGACACTTGCACAAATCCGATCTCCTTATACATATTGGAGAAGTTACCGCAGGTTATCCTGTTGAAGGAGTAGCAGGACAAACCAAAGAAGTGTGGAGAGTGAGCAAAGATGGTGAAATAAGAGATCGCTTTCAGAAATTGACAGCTGTTTTTGAAATGAGTGAGACAGCTTTCTTTACTCATTATTCAACAAGAGAGACTACTGATAAGCATACTGAATATAGGGATGAGTGTGCTGCTATTGTTAATAATTTGTTAGCTGAAGTTCCAGACAATCTGCCATTCTCTAATCCTTGGATAGCTAAAACTTTGGCTCCTCAGATTCCCAACGGTAGCATACTACATTTAGGCATTTTAAATTCCATTCGTGCTTGGGATATGTTCCCTTTAAATAACGGTGTAAGAGCATATGTAAACTCTGGAGGCTTTGGGATTGATGGTGATATGTCTTCATTGATAGGAGCCTCATTGGCACATCCCGATAAACTCTATTTTGGAATTATAGGCGATCTTGCCTTCTTCTATGACTTGAATTCTTTGGCAAACCGACATGTTGGAAACAATGTACGAATATTGCTTGTCAACAATGGCCGAGGAACCGAATTCAGAAACTATAATCACCCCGCTGCCCAATTTGGAGATGCAGCAGATAAATATATGGCTGCGGCAGGCCATTATGGAAATAAGTCCCATGAGTTGATAAAGCATTACGCTCAGGATTTGGGATTTCGCTATATCACCGCGTCTAACAAAGAAGAATTTCTTAAGGTCTATTCTGAGTTTATCAGCGATAACATGAGTAAGCCCGTCATTTTTGAAGTGTTCACAGACAGCAAAGATGAGAGTGATGCATTGTACTTGCTCAATCATCTCATGAAACCTACAGGTAAGGACCTTGCAAAGGAAGTCGTAAAGAAAGTTGTAGGTCAGCAAGGAATTAAGGCTATTAAGAAAATTATTAGCAAATAAATAAGGATGAGAAGCTTCGTTTACTCGCTTATAAAGAACAGGATGTTCTACCCACTTCAGATAATTCGTTTTGTTCGGCTTAATCTAATAACAAATAGTATTGTCAGAGCTAAAAGAAAATTTCTTGTAGCAAGTCCAACGACTATCGTTGATATAGCCAAAGATGCACATATATACCTCAACACCAATGTTGAGATAGGTTGGTGTAATATGATGCGCTCAAATATTGAGACCGGTTTGACTATGGAAAAAGGTTCATGCTTGAAACTGTCGGGGGGGGGGTACTATCCTAATAGGTTATGGTTCATACATTCAGATAGGAGAAAATGCCAGACTGGAACTTAATGATTGCTTTATCAATCGTGAAGTAAAGATAATCTGCAACAAAGAGATACTAATTGGCAAAGGAACTATAATTGCGATGGGCACGGTTATTAGAGATAACGACGGTGGAAATCACAAGTTACTTAATGGTAATTATGAAAATCGCAAGTCCGTTCACATTGGGAACCACGTTTGGATTGGTGAGAATTGTTTTATCATGAAGGGTGTAACAATTGGTGATGGTGCTGTAATAGGTGCTTGTTCAGTTGTAACCCACAATATTCCACCCCAAGCATTGGCCGTAGGTAATCCTGCTAAAGTTATTCGTACAAATATTGAGTGGGACTGCTAAAGAAAAAAATCAATAATAGTATGTTCTCCTTCAATTATCGAAATTATTATCTTATATTTTTGATTGTTAGATAACTTGGGATTACATTGAATTAAGGAAAAAGGCTTTACTACAGGTGAAATACATCATACAAGGAATTTAAACAACATGAATATTATATTGGATTTAGAGACACATAATAAAATTCAACTAGAAAGCAAACCATTAAAATGCCCTTATTGTCAAAGCACTATTATGCCCAAGCCAATTGCGGGAATCATGGCGAGAGACAAAGTTTCTGCAATTGTGTTTTTGAAATGCATAAATCCGTATTGCGAAAAGTTATTTACAGCAATATACCACTCAGGTAGTAAGGATTATAGTATACATCAAGAGTTGGCTGTTGCAGAACAGAAGTTTGATGACTGTATCAACACAATCAGTTCTTCTTTCGTCAATATCTACAATCAAGCATATAAAGCTGAGCAAGTCGGGCTTGGCGAAATCTGCGGTATGGGATATAGGAAGGCATTGGAATTCTTAATAAAAGACTATCTGACAACTTTGCATCCTGACAAGGAAGAAGAATTTAGAAAAGCAGCTTTAGGCAACTGCATCAACAAAATTGACAACTATAGCATCAAGGAACTAGCCCGTCGCGCTACGTGGTTAGGTAACGACGAGACGCACTACATAAGAAAGTGGGAAAACAGAGACATCCACGATCTCAAGAACCTCATCGACCTCACCTGTCAATACATTACGATGGAGTCCAAGTCAAAGGCGTATCTTGAAGAGATGCCGGAGAAGAAGTAATACAATAGATTAAAGTTTACTTAAAATTCATAAACAGAGATTAAGAATCTTATCTTTTAGCGTACCTTTGTACCAAATACTGTAAATGATTAAGATTGACCAAATAGTAGCACTGATTCAGAGTCATATAGACAATGACAATGAACGTTTTAAGACTATCGCCTTGCAGATGTCAGCTGACGAGGCGAGAAGTGGTCATGCCTGTGCTGCTGCAAGGATTCATCAGGCGATTAGTAGGCAATCAAGATCGAACACCTTCAATCTTCAGATTTTGAATGGAGATATAGCTGACTTGTTCGTTGTGGCAGAAAAGCATTATAAACTTGCCGATATGTTTGTTTCTGACGACGTAAGGAGTCATATCAACAGGGTTATTAAGGAATATCTGGCACAAGATCAACTCCATAAATATAACTTGGACAACCGCCGCAAGATTATACTCTATGGAGAACCGGGTACTGGTAAAACCATGACAGCTGATGTCCTGGCCAATGAACTGAACCTCCCATTCATCATCGTTCGTACAGAAAAGGTCATCTCTAAGTTCATGGGCGAGACAGGTCTGAAACTGTCGAAGGTTTTCGATGCCATCGCAAAGGTTCGTGCGGTTTATCTCTTTGACGAATTCGACGCTATAGGTTCTCAGAGGGGAATGGAAAATGAAGTTGGCGAGCAGCGCCGAATTCTCAATACGTTCCTTCAGCTTTTGGATCGAGACAAGTCAGAGAGTCTGATTATTGCCGCTACCAATAATATAGAGGTGCTCGATAAAGCCCTCTTCCGTCGTTTTGATGATGTAATAGAATATCGACTTCCCGAGAAAAAGCAGATTGAACTGATGCTCCGTGAACTATTTTGTGAAGAGCCGCAGGTAGACGTTTATACACTTGCAACCAAGTTTGAAGGCAGGAGTCAGGCTGACATCAAGCGTATTAGTAAGGAAGCGCTCAAAGAGGCTATCTTGGATGAAAAGAAGTTGTCCACTAAGGATGTGGAAGCTGCCATCCATGATGCTGCTTCTTCCAGTCAAAAATTTGCATAAAGCTAAATGTCAGAACACCCACACATCTTTTTAGGGAACAAGTATGCGGAGGAGATTGATTTTTCTCCCATATCTGGTGGTTCATCTAAAGATGTTCCATCCAGAGACATCCATGAGCAAGCAAATAAGTTGAGGTCTGCTTACGGTCAAGCTATTGATAAGGCTAAAGCAATGCTTGCTAAAAGACAGACCAAGAAGCTACCTGTAGCCAAAGGCATCTATCTTGATGTCAGCATAGACAAAGATTATCCTATCCCATTCGACCAGCTCAATGCTTCAAAGAAAGGGGCTCAACTGATGTGTGTAAAAGACAGTGAGCAAGAGAATTGCAAAGATGGGAACGCTGAAGTAACTATATATATTCCTACGAACCACGAAGATTGGCTTGATGGTAAACTCAACCAATATGAATCAGAGAAGACTTCTACGGGCAAGCCTAAAAACCATTCGCTTATTGATACAATCGATGACATAGCCACCTCTTCTGCCAAATCTTTATTTCCAAGGAAAGAAGAATATGACTCACTGTTGGCAAATCATAACTATACATTTGAGTTGTGGATAGATGAGACCGACGAAGAAGCCATGTCAAGCGTCTTCGAGAAATTGGAGATTATGGGAATAACTTATCACAGCGGCAACATCTTGCATTTTGAACAAGTGACCATCTTGTTAGTGGATGCTACCAAAGAAGCTATTGATGATATACCCTTTGCTCTTGACAAGGTGGAAGCGGTGAAACGTTACTACAACCCTATGGACATGCTGGATGACAATCAAGAGAGTAGGGATTGGAGTAAACTGATAGAGGACGATGTCATAGTAGAACTTAACAGCAATTCACCACGTGTCAGTATTATTGATGGTGGGGTAAACAATGCTCATAGATTACTGTTGCATTCCTTACCTGATGAAAGATGTGCATCTGTTGTGGATGACAGGCCGCATGTATATAGAGATGGTCATGGGACAGGTATGGCGGGATTAGCCTTATATGGGGATTTAACAGAGGAAATGGGGCGGAGAGATTCTCTCGTTGTCAATCATGATTTAGCATCAGTCAAAATATTATCAGATGTTGACAATAATCCCAAACTCTATGGGTTGCTGACCTATGAGGCTATATACAAATCGGAAGACTTGGGGGCAAAAATCAGTTGCATGGCTATCACAGAAGATAGAGGCCCAAGGGGGATTGTCCGTGGCGGACGGATGCCGCTGCCTAACCAAAGAA
>Ga0256407_10009198_pt1 | contig 14209 bp, 14 predicted proteins | sample RumenRJG_04DNA_FD_193489 | JGI IMG/M metagenome (GOLD analysis project Ga0256407, IMG submission 193489) | Bovine rumen microbial communities from Lethbridge, Alberta, Canada - RJG_04 | ecosystem: Host-associated > Mammals > Digestive system > Stomach > Rumen | place: Canada: Alberta... | reverse complement strand
TCGATCGCGCCATCGCCGTGGTGTCCGTTCTGCGCATGGCGGATGAGCTGCTCGTATATCGCCTTCGTCTGCCTTTCGATGCGCGGATCGGACATCACGACCTCGATGGCGTACTGCGCCGCCAGCCACTTGACTTGCGACTCGTTTTCGGACTCTTCCAGCCCTGGATCCACGGCCTCGCCGCGTTCGAACGCCTCGATGTCCTCATCCCACGTCTGCCGCAGATCCTCAAATTCGCCGCAGCCCTCGTACTGGATGTCCGCTGTCTCGGCGGGATCGTCCGGCCCACCATGTCCGCCCTCAAGCTTCTCGTTTTCAACGAAGACGAGCCGATCGTCCTTGCGTGCATTGTAGAGGCTGCGCGCCACGTTCTTCAGGACGGACAGCAGATAGTTCCTGAACTTCTTCCCTTTTTCGAGCTCGAAGATCTTCCACTTGAGTCCATGCCGGGCCTTCTTCTCCAGCTGGCTCTCCGTGAAGTCCACGTCGAACTGCGGAACGTCCGGCAGGATGATGTTCTTCAACTGCCAGAACGTCTGCTCGACGGCCTCGTCCGGATCGACCCCGTCAGGAACGAACCGCAACCGCCCAGTCTCGCCATCGACCTGATGGGCCGCATAATGCAGATAGTCGTAGTACTGGTTCACGAACTCCTCCCAGCGCGCGCTGTTCTTGTCGTTCTTCAGCGCCAATATGAGACTCGCCCTCGTGTCCGCAACTTTCATGGTTCACCCTCCAAATGCAACAGAGCCCTCATCACATGTCTCTAAGGGAGAGCCGCCCGATGGAATGTGCCAATTCTCGCGTCCAAAGAAATCCATCTCTGCGCACCTTTCTGACTGACGAGTTACCAACTGTCTGGTTATTTAATTGGCATTAGTATACCACCCGCTCCCCGTCCGCGTCAAGGGGGGCAAAATTCGTATTGTTCACAAATCTCAATTGTTCACAGTTGTTCCCAATACAAATTTCTGCCATTTGTGATTTGTGAACACTTGTGGCAATTGTCATTTGTGAACAATAATCCGGCCCCGTACTCCTTCTTGAATTCTCGTACAACCCGCCTGCTGTCCTCAATCAAGGGATCATGACATACTTCTGTATCGCCGTAGAGAGATCGTCCATCGTCAGGCCACTGTCATAGACAATGTATTCATTCCAGTCAAAATCGGGACCACAATCTTGTACTTCACGCGACTATAAGTGCCCCATCCGAATTCGGTCTGCTGTGAAAACCGCGCCGTCTTCGGGTCGACGTATGGGATGCACCATTTGAAGAACTTATAGAAGCCTTCATTGACCCACCAGATAACGGCCACGTCCTCGCCGGTGAAACGCCAGCATCCGTCCTTGGCGCTAAGCCTGGCCGGACGCGCCCCGTCCATCCAACCAAGCCAAGCATCCAGCACGTCGCCTTCCGTCTTCAACTTCCGCGCGTCTTCAATCCGGTCCCCGTACTCCTTCTTGAACTCACGCACAAACCGCTTGGCGTCAACCGCCCGGATCTTCACCTTCACAAAAACATGACTACTCATTACAGAGATTCCTCCCTACCTATCATTTTCATCTCCCATCACTTGCTCCCCTTAGATTGTTCTTTATTACAGACCACAACTTTGAACAATAAGCTTCTTCGGCCTTGTTCATTTCTACACAATATCGTTTAAAATCAACACTCATCGAAGGAACAACAAAAGGAACAACCGCTATTTCTCCTTCATGTCCAAGCAGTTTTCCTTCAACATAATAATTTTCATCGAACTCAAGTCCGTCCTCAGCATCCCTATCGGTATATACATTCTTAACTTCAACATCGTTCATTGGACAAATAAAGATTCCTCGTTTTGCACACGTCAAATGCAAATAGCTTATCATCTGATAGCGATCTTCACGTGAAACGCGGAAATGCGCCTTGTCATTTTCATCAACTACAAAAGCTTTCTTGTACTTCGCGTCCAACACGACTCTATACTTTTGTCTCTTATCACACTTGCCCAACAAGAAATCTGGATAGATTGGCTTCCGGGGGCTCCTTGAATTCTTTCTAGGTTCGTAGATATGAATTGGCTCCGTTCTCAACTTATTTCGTGGATGACATACTCCACAGCGCTTGATTTCTGGATAAGCCTCCATCACCTTATTAAGATACTCCTCCCAAAGCCACGAACCATCAAAGACAATCCCCTTTAATTGATCGCTTCCATCGCCATGCGACATCTTCTCATGCCGCAGAATCTGGAGCGATATCTTCTGGAGAAATGTGTACTCGCCGAAATACGGATGACGAACTGGTCGTAAGTTTTGTGCAATAACCTTCGCCCGTTCCTGACGGACGTAAGTTGGCGTTGCTGCAACAACCTGCGCAACCGCCTCCTTTACCGTCTTATCCGAGACAGACAGAATCTCCCGATACGGTCCAGCCTTGATAAATTCGATCGCGTGCCGAGCCAATTGAAGAATGGGATTGTCCACAGTATGTTCACGAGTGGAATATGCCACGCACCCACGAAACGGAATGTTCATCCGCAAATGACGCGCAATGTCGATAGGTCCTTTGACGTTGGCGTCATTGTACTCAAATCGACGGTACGTCTTGAACAACCCTTTTGCAAGTGCCTTCGTCAATGCCATAGGGAAAAGAAACACATACAGCTCGTCGATCTGATCAGCATTCGCGTATGTTGGCAAATCCAGGACATGCATGCCTAGCACCTTGAGCAAGATGTAGCGCATAAAATAAGGCTTGCCGTCATCTGTATCAAATCGCGATCCAATGGAAATGTGAACATCACCTATGCCGAAGGCTCCCATCAGGTTCCCTGTCTCGACGACATAGTCTTTCTTTTCCTTGCTCCAAACGATATCAAAAAGAGTGGTCTTCTCGACATCGTCTACATATGCCGAAGCATCCGCTGGAAAAATCAATAACCCCGGACAATCTTTTTGCAAGTCCTTAATAGAGCGCCCCTCATATTTGTCCAGTATGTTTTTGATATAGTTTGACTTCTTCTCAGATGTAATACCTGGACCTGCATACATGAAATCCGACAGCGGCTTGCGCTGCCCGTACACCATATTGTCCCGCAGCGGCGTTAAGTTACCAACGCTCATGAGCGACCTCACGAATTACTCGAATCTCAAGATTGCCCGCCTGAACCTTTTGTTTCTCCCTCTTCTTGATGAGTTGCATCCTTCAAATCGTAAGCAGACTTAAATTTCATGATTTTTTCTTCAATATCCTTCCTTGAACTTCCTCGAAGATATTCCCGCAAGAGTGGTTCGAGATTCATCTTCCAAAGATTATCGAACGCCTTTTTGTAGGCTGTTTCGCTATTATCATTTGGATTATCCTTAAACTCATCAAGCTTGAGAAAATAGGCAGGGCCAATTTCGTATTCGACACCCAGATAATCAGTTCCTTCAGATTGAGGAGTGTTAACCGTTTTGGTATCATCCTTTTCGACACGGCCACTAATAGCCGTGTTCAATGCTTTCATACGTTTTACAGCTTCGCTCCGTGCGTCCTTGTCCGATATCTTAAATTTGTCTTTCTCATATGGCGTTGTCAACACTTTGGAATCTGACAACACCTCATGCCAGACAAAACGCCGCCGAATCGCAAAGTCCATACTCTCAACACTACGATCTATGTCATTCATCGTTCCAATGATGTAGACATTCTCAGGGACATAAAATCCGTTGAAGAAGGGATCGTCTTCGTTAACAAGATTCTGATACTGCGTAGACACCTTCCCCTGGGGGCCACGATAGCCTGTATCAATCGCATAGAACAATTCTCCGAATATCTTTGAGATGTCACCTCGATTAATCTCGTCAATAATCATCACAAACTTCTGATCCGCTTTGGCTGGCTCCTCGAGCCCCCTACCATTCTTTTTTAAGCGATATCCATTTTTCACATCTGTCAAATACGTAGTAACACCTTTGAAATACCCACTCCAATAGTCGACTTCCTGTGGTGACTCATAAAACTTCCTAATATTCGCTTTCGTCAAGGTACCCTGTACCTTGTCCGATCCCGTCGTAACCAATGACAGATTGCCTCTTTTGTTAGCAAACACCTTGAACTTGCTTTTTTTATCGGGAGTCATCAGTTCCAGCGGATTGTCTTGACTATGTCGCTCCTCAAGGTATGCTATAAACTTTGACCACATGTCCTCGAAACTATCAACTCCGCCACAAGCATTTTTGCACAGTTTCTTAAACGCACCATCCTGTCGCTCAAACCCCACTTGTCCGTCAGCGTCCTGAATCGGGCGCAATCCCTCTACAAAATCGGTATAATCATAAGAAGGGTGAAACTGTACGAAGCACGTCCGACTCTCAATCAATTTTTCTATTTTCTCTTCGGACAACTTCTTTTCGTCATCACTCAGCACCATTGCTCGCGCAACTTTTCTAGCAAGATAGGTTTTTCCAGTACCCGGCGCACCAGTCAAAACCACATTATGCGACTTCTCCACCATCTTAACAATACTAGAAACCATATCATCTTTCTCCACTAATTCGTCGATTACACCATCCTTTAGAATAACCATTGGATCTGTTTCCTCCTCAATACGTGTTAAAAGTTGATATGCAAAACTGCCTTTCGAAAACTCGGTTATGTTAGGATCATTCTCAAATGCATCATCCAATGCTTTCATTACTGCCCTATTCTTATTAAACCAATTTTTAGGTTTTTCTACATTCCCGAGAAAACCATTTTTCTTCATCCAGTTAAATATGGGCTGAAATCTACGGTTTTCACTAGGTATCGGCGTTACAAACTTTGGGAAAACTGCAGCGATGATTCTGTTAAATATTACAGGTTGTTCTTTTTCACCCCCACTATTCTTTATAGCTTGAAAAAATTGTTCGCGCCAATTCTGATAATCCTCAGATGTCGGTTCCTTCTTCTCCCTTGCTTTTAACAACATTCCAGAAAAAATGGTATGTAAGTTATCAGGACTTGGACGCGCATTTTCTTTCCATTCAGGGAGAACTTGGTTCCCGACACTGGATACTCCATTTCTTTCGGAATACACCACTAGATCATAAAACTCTTTAATTTCTTCTGGCGTTGGCTTTGGATTTTCTACGAATTGCCTCACTTTCTCGTAGAAAGGCTCCTCTTCTTCCTGATCCTTTTTTATTTCTTCAGAACTCATAAGTATCCCATACAAGTCCCGAAGGAGTTTCTTTTTCTCATCTATCATTACGAACTTCTCCAACTTTTGGTTTTTACCGCTTTATAACACTTATGAACTCAGTTTCAGCCAAGACATTCATGCCAAGCGTGATTCCTGGCTTGTTGGTTTCTTGGAAATCGTTGCCTGTGGCAACCAGAAAATCCAGTTCATGCGTCATCGTCATCTCCTCACAGTCCGATGAAGTGGATGGTCTTGCCGGCCACAATTTCGTCGCGGGTGTAGATCTTCTCGTCCCAGGACTTCGACGCGTCGTCGTCGAAGATCGCCATCCATCCTTCGGGGAGCTTGAGGTGGTCGAGGTAGCCGACAAGCTGCGCGGGCGATTCAGTCGGCGAGAAGTTGCGCTTCATCTTGAGCTCCACGGCGTAGCGGAACTTCCCGAACTCCACACAGAGGTCGAGTCGCTTCGAGCCGAGCGCCATCTCGCGGGCGATGCGCATGATCCCCGGCAGCCTTTCAAGCGCCGGCAGCATGTAGTGCTCGTCCGGGAAGCACGGCCCCGCGATGTTGAAGCATTTCTCCATGACGTTTATTATACCATACTTTTGTGTTTCGCACGCAACTTACTCTGCTTATCCGCCGTAATGGGTTAGTGGGTGTACTTCACACAAGAGGCTCGCCATCAAGGACGCCGCAGCGCATAACGTCAATTGGCAGACGTTCGATCGATGGAGCCAACTGCTCGCGCTCGTCGTTATAAGCTATCGTCAAGGCGTGATCACGCTGAGCGTGCAGGGAAGGTCGGCCTTCTTCTTGTTCACCTTGTCGGGACCGACAACGGCGTCGAAGTTGGATACGACTAGACGCCCCTTCCAGAGAATCGGCTCGCCAGGCTGGTTGAGCCCGCCGTTCTGGCCGTCGCCGTCGGGATCGCGCCTTACCACGCTGATCGTGCCTTCAGGCGTGACCTTGGCAATGGCGTTGTTCGAGAAGTCGGCCACGTAGATGTTGCCCGCGTCGTCTACGCACATGCCGTCCGTCGTGCGCATCTTCGTATTCGCCGCGCGCTCGATGAAGCCCTTGGAGGCTGGATCGGAGTAGTCGAAGTTCGTCTTCGCGAAGACTGTGCACGACGCCACCTTTCCAGACGCATCAAAAGTAGCGCGGTGGATTGTGCCGTCGCCAAAGTTGCCAAGAAGAAGATCGCCCTTCGCGTCGAAGACGATTCCGTCGAGTCCGTACTGGCAGTAGGGATTCTGCGTGACGAGCGTGAGGATGAGCTGCGTATCCTCGCGCGTGTTCTTCACCGCAATGTTCCTGTCGGTTGGCTTGAAGCGATACACGCCGCTCACAAGCTTGCCCGACGGATCCTTGATCTTCGAGAGGCTGCTCTGAGTCACATACAGCATTCCGTTGTGGAACTTGACCCCGTTTGGATGCTCCATGCCGCTCGCGATCACGGCGCAGGCGGCAAGCTTGTCGTCCTTGAAGTCGAGGCGCAAGAGACGCCCCTCGTTCGCGCCCTTCTCGCTGCCGGACCATCCCTGGTTGTCGCACACATAAAGTTCGCCCTCAGGACCAAAGCAGATCCCCATCGGCGCGGCGAGGCCCGTCTTCTCAAGCGGCGGAACATGCACCCAGAGATACGGCGCGCCGCCTGGTTCGTCGATGCGGAAGATGGCCGCCGGCTTTGTGGTGTCGTTGAAGTTCGGCGCGGCTATCACAAGCCGTCCTTTGGAATCTATGGCCATACCGTCCGGCGTGGTGCATGTGGATGGAAACACCGCGAACGGTTTTCCGCCGCAATTGCAGCATCCTGCCATCATCATCGCACCGGCCACCGCCAAAGCAACATTCAAACACTTCATGTCTCAATCTCCTTCAACTTTTTACGAACTTCTCAACCTCGAAACTCAAGACCCGAAACCAGAAACCAGAGACTAGAAACCAGAAACCAGAAACCAGAAACTCGAAACCAGAAACCTCTCACGCACCTCTCAACGCCTTGAGCGCCTCGACTATGGCCACTCCCGCGCTTGTGCCGATGCGAGTGGCGCCTGCGCGGATCATGTCGAACGCGGCGTCGAGCGTGCGGATTCCACCGGCAGCCTTCACGCCCATCGCGGGACCCACCGTGCGGCGCATCAGCGCAATGTCCGCCGCAGTCGCGCCGCCCGTTCCGAATCCGGTGGAGGTCTTCACGAAGTCAACGCCGGCCTTCACCGCGAGCTCGCATGTGCGCACCTTCTGCTCGTCGGTGAGGTAGCACGTCTCGAGAATCACCTTTGAGATGACGCCATGCTCACGGCATGTCTTCGCGAGATCCTCAAGCTCAGCAAGCACAAGCGCGTCGTTGCCGCTCTGGAGAGCGCGGACGTTCTGCACCATGTCGACCTCGCCCGCGCCCTTCGCGATCGCATCCCTGATCTCAAACGCCTTCGCTTCGGACGTCATCTGCCCGAGAGGGAATCCCACCGCCGCGCCCACGCGTGTCTTCGAGCCCTTGAGCAGCTCCGCACACCTCTTCACCTCCGCGGGATTCACCGCCACCATCGCGAAGCCGTATTCGCGCGCCTCCGCGCAGAGCTTCTCGATCGGCTCAGGTCCGCCAAACGCCTTGAGAAACGTATGGTCAATCATTCCCGCAAGCTCCTGCGGCGTGATCTTGTCAACGTCTATCATTTCATCTCCTCCATAAACCAGAAACCAGAAACTAGAAACTAGAAACCAGAAACCAGAAACCAGAAACCAGAAACTAGAAACTAGAACCTCATCATCACCTTCAGCGCCTCGCCTGCCTTCACGGCAGCAAGCGCCTTGTCGAGCTCGGCCAACTTGAAGCGATGCGTCACGAACTCGTCTGCGGAAAGTCGTCCCTCGCGGATCCACTTGCAGATCGGCTCCATCGCCATGCGCTCGCGCCAGCGCGTGGGCCACTGGTGGATCACGAGGTTGAAGTTGTACGGACCCTTCCCCTTCTCGATCGTGAGCGTTGGCTGCGATATGACGCCGTACACTCCTATCGTGCCGCCGAGCTTTATCATGGGAATGGCCGCGTTCACGATCTTCTCGTTTCCTACGGCGTCGACTATCACGTCAAACGACTCCGCCGGGGAATCAACCTCTTCGGGCGCGAACACAGCGTCCGCGCCCATCTTGAGGGCGAGAGCGCGCTTGTTCGCAAGCGGATCGACAAGGCCCACCCACTTGACGCCCATGAGCTTCGTGAACTTGACGAAGCTCAAGCCAACAGGACCCGCCCCGTAGATGAGCATCCTGTCCTTGGGCTGTATGCCGAAGTCGCCAATGCCCCCGTACACCTCGCGCCATGTGCAGAGAAGCGCCGCAGCCTCGGGGTCCACCCCCTCCGGCACCACACGCTGGATCTCGTAGCACTCGAACCACCCGTGCTCAGCGTCCGCCACCCCGTCGCGCACCATTGCGTCGTGGTCGTTCGCGATCACGTACTCGCTGAAGCCTCCCCACCCGGACGCCAGATCCGTACCCTCGAAGCCGAACACCATTCCGCCGATCACCCTGTCGCCGGGCTTGAACTGCGTCACCTTCTCGCCCACTTCCACGACTATCCCCGCATTCTCGTGCCCAAGCACGAGCGGATAGCTGTCGATGCCCGGGAAATGCCCCTCCACGAGCTTGCGGTCGGTGGCGTTGCACAGCGCCATCACCTCCACCTTCACGAGCGCCTGATAAGGACCCGGCTTTGGGGTTGGCACCTCGCGCACTTCCATCTCCCCGGGACGGGGAATCACCATTGCCTTCATTTTCGCTTCCTCTTTTCGATTTCCTCGCACACGCTAGCGACGACTCCTTGCCTTGAGCAGCGCCACCGCCTCTTCACCGCTCTTGCAGGCAGTGCCACCCTTCGGCATGAAGGAGAGTCCGCCGCCCCAGCCCAGCACGAATCCGCCGCGCGACACGAAGCGGTTCACGATGGAGCCCGTTGTAGGACCAAAGGAGTCCTTGACCGCATGCGGGAAGAGAAGCGCGTCCACATGGTCGAGCGCTCCCTTGCGGATGTCTTCCGTGGCAAGGGGCATCACGTCGATGTAGGGATCGTCGTCAAGCTCGAGGAACGCCTTCGCAGTGTCCATGCCCAGGAAATAATAGGCATACACGCCCACTGTGTAGGCGCGCTCGCGGCGCGGGCGCACGGGGAACGTGACGTCGCGTCCAGTCACGTAGCGGAACGCGCCCCTCACGATCTCGCGCGTGACCTCGTAGTACTCGGGATGGCAGGAGGTCACGAACACCTTGCCCTTTCCGTATGTGCCGCCGACAATCGCCGCGCGGCCGTACATCTTGGGACTCTTTTCGTCGTCATGCCTTCCGGAGTCGGACTTGTTCACGGCCCACACCTCGAACTTCGCGCCCTCGATCGGCTTCGCGCTGGGCTCGAGGATCGGTCCATGGCTGTACTGCACATTGTATGTTGCGGCCTTGATCCCCAATGCGGCCGCGCCTGCGGCATTGACGGCGACCGGCATCAGAAAGCGTCCCTTCGAGCCGGAGCGGTAGAACGGCATCACGTTGAGCCCGCGCGTGGGATCGGGCGCCTCCTCCATCATAAGGCAGCAGCCAGCGCATGTGCCGATGTAGCCGCCGCCGTTCTTGATGAAGTTCCTTACGCGCTCGGCGCCGTTCGTGCCAAGAGATCGCTTGATGGCGGGCGAACTGCCGCCGGGCATCACGAGCATGTCGAGCTTGTCGAGCGCGCCGGCGCAGATGGATTCGCTGTCCACAAGCGTGAGCTCCAGCTCGGGACTCGCCTTCACGAGGCGCATCCACTCCATCGCGCCTCCGCCGCTCAGCCCCTTGCTCACGTACACGCCCGTCTTTACGGGCTTCACACCTCCCACGGCGGCAGAATTCTTCGGCGTCTCATTGGCAGCCGCATTGGGCGATGTGCAGCCCGCAGCAACAACAATTGCCGCCGCGAATGTCAATGCAATCCATCTCATGTTCTTCTTCATCGTACTTCCTTATGATTCGGCGCCAGAATGGCGCGTTGAAAAACTCATAACATTATACCATACATGCCGCCAATATGCTAAAATATCCTCATGTCGATTTCAGAAGAAAAAGCCGGCGTGTCGCTGCGCCACGTCGAGAAGACCTACGCCGCCGGGCAGCCGCCCGCCGTGGCCGATTTCACGTTGGACGTGAAGCCGGGCGAGTTCCTCGTGCTCGTTGGTCCATCCGGGTGCGGCAAGTCCACAACACTGCGTATGGTCGCGGGCCTCGAACTTCCCACCGCAGGCACCATCTCCATCGGCGCGCGCGACGTCACGTTCCTTCCGCCAAAGGACCGCGACATCGCGATGGTCTTCCAGAACTACGCCCTCTACCCACACATGACCGTGCGCGAGAACATGAGTTTCGCCCTTCGTCTGCGCCATGCGCCGAAGGACGAGATAGCGCGCCGCGTGGACGCCGCAGCCGAAACGCTCGGCCTCACTCCATACCTCGACCGCCTCCCCAAGGCCCTCTCCGGCGGACAGCGCCAGCGTGTGGCTCTCGGCCGCGCAATAGTGCGCGAGCCCGCGGTGTTTCTCTTCGACGAGCCTCTCTCAAACCTCGACGCGAAGATGCGCGTTGAGATGCGCGCCGAGATCGTGCGCCTGCACCACCGCCTCGGCGCCACCATGATCTACGTCACGCACGACCAGGTCGAGGCCATGACGATGGGCGAGCGTATCGTGGTGATGAACGGCGGACGCATCCAGCAGGCCGCAGCTCCACTTGAAGTGTACAACCATCCCGCCAACCGTTTCGTGGCGTCCTTCATCGGCACACCGCCCATGAACCTGCTGCCGCCCGGGCTTCTCGACCTCGGCCGCACAGTCGGCGTGCGCCCCGAGCATGTTCGCGTCGAGCGGCTCTCAGAAGACGACCAGAATCCGGCAGGCCTCATCGCCACTGTTGATCTGGTAGAGCCGCTAGGCGCGGAAACCATCGTGCACACTCGCCTGGACGCAATCAAGACGCCTGTCATAGCGCGCCTTCCCGGCAACGCATCGCTCCGCCACGGCGAGCGAGTGCGCCTTGTGCCGGATCTCTCGCATGCAGTGTATTTTTCCGCCTGAACGCAGCTCGAAGTTCTAGAAAAGAACCGGCTGCCTTCTTGCGGCTACTCCCGCCTGCCGTCTAGCGCTCAGGCAGATTGTGGCGTTCGAGACGGTCGATCACCGAAGGATCAGTCTTGCGATCGGCAAGGGGAAACACCGTCTCGTAATGGCCAAGGCAGGGTGAACCAAGGCAGCGCGATACGCGCAGGTCGCGCGGCGACGCGCCGAAGGCGTAGATTGCCGACTCGGCAGTCGTGCGGCGGCAGATCGGCGCGAAGCGCGACTCGTCGTGGCGCGTTCCGTCAGCGCCCACAGGCACTTCGTCGGGCGTGCCCTCGTAGTGAGTGCCGAGCGCTCGGCGGACGAGCGCCTCGTCCACCTTCGCGTGCGGCTTCACGCTGAATGGATAGTCGTCGGTCGGCCATTCTCCGCCCGTGAAGATGCGAACGAGATTGCGCCAGCGGCCCTGATTCACGGGCGCCGTCCACTTAGTCTCGCCCTGAAAGGCGCGCGCGAAGTCGAAGTCGGGCGCGCATCCATCGAGGGAGGGCGCGCGGATGTCGCCTTCGCGGAAGGTGCGCACGGTGTAGCAGTTGGGAATGAGCGCAACCTCGCCGTCGGGAACGCGGCGAGCCACATAGCGTTCGCGTCCGTGCTTCACCTGCACGATCCACGCCTCATGCGAATCGGCAAGCGTGTAGATGCGTCCAGGCGACGCATAGCCCCAGCGCGAGACGAGATCCAAAAGAACGTCCACCGCGTGGCGCGCGCTCGTTGCGCGCTCCGCCGTGGCGCGGCGCAGATTGTAGCCGATTCCTCCGTCCACAAGCCCAGCCTTCTCGTCGGCTGGCGCCTCGGTCCTTGCGCTGTTGGAGCACACGAGCACGCCGTTGTCGTTCGCGAACGAATCGCAGAACGACGACCCGCCCTTCTCGAGATACTTGAACTCGCTCCAGTAGAAGCCAAACGTGCGCGCCACCTGCGGAACTGCGGCATGTCCCTCTTCGGCGGGCATGAAGGAGCCAGGAGCGAACGTGCGCGGCGGAACATATCCGTGGCGCACGGCGGGGCGGCCGCTGTCATCCTCGTTGTGCCCCACCATCACCCATCCGCTGGCCGTGGCCATTCGTCCCGCTACAACCGTAGTGCACATGGGGTCGCATTCCTCGTTCGCGCTACATTGCAGCGCAGAGGGCCGCGCTGCGCGCGAGGCCTTCGTCCGACGAGTTAACGCGCTGCGCGGCGTCCTTGGCCGCAAGCGCGAGATCGGCCCTGGTCATTTCGCCGATGCCGTTCACGCGCAGATAGCGCAGCCCGCGCTTGTAGGCGCGCATCGCGCCCGCCACGCCCACGTCTGCGGCCACTCTCAGCGCCTCGACGTTGCGCGCGCTGAGCTCGGCGTTGGCCCATCCGCCGTCTGCGTTCTGAGAGCGCGTTATCGCGCCCACGGCCGCATCGAGCGCTGCGGCGTGCGTGGAAGCATCCTCCGCGAGAGCGGCAACGGCAAACGACTGCATGTACTGCGCCGCGCTAGAAGACGAGAACGTGCCGTCATCGCGCTGGCAATGCACAAGCAGTTCCACCCGAGCCTTGCGGATGCTGGACGACGTTTCTGGATGGATGAAAAAGTACGCCGCCGCAACCGCCAGGCTGGCGGCAAGCCCCAAGACCACTCCAAGAGGCGGCATGCGCCATTTTGCGCGCGGCTTCTTCTCGGCGCCCACGGCCGCCATCACGCGGTCTGCAAAGCCGTCGTCCACGCGCGCCTGCGGCGCCGCGCGAAGCGACTCGGCGAAGGCGCGCATTTCCGCGCACCCCGCAAGATCTCCTTCAAGATCGCAGTTCATGCTAGAAGCTCCTTCAGTTTTCTCAGCGCGTTGAACATCCTCGACTTCACGGTGCCCACGGGTATCTTCAGGATCTTGCCCACTTCGGCGTAGGGAAGGTCCTGGAAGACGCCCAGCTCCACGACGTCGCGCAGGCCCTCGGGGAGCCTTGCGACGGCGCGGCGCACATCCTCGCCTTCGGCGGGCGCGGCAGGCTCCTTGACGTCGGCCGCCACGTCCGCCTCGTGCGCAAGCCCCTCCTCCAGACCGGCCCTTCGGCCTTCCGCCCGGAAGAAGTCCACGGCCTCCTGCCCCGCCAGGAGGAAGAGGAAGGTCGTGAACTTGGCCTGCGGAGAGTACCTGCCGCGGTAGCGCCACAGCCGCAGAAAGGTACGCTGCGCGAGGTCTTGTCCATCACTGTATGAAACGCACTTGCGCAGGAAGAAGTTCAGAAGAATGTTCTGATATCTCAGCACGATCTCGCGGAACGCCTCGTCGCGTCCAGCGGCCGCCATGGACATCAGCTCGGCATCCGGAACGTCGTTCACCGCGCGGCCCCTTCGGCATAGGCGTCGGCCCACTCTGCGATATACCGTATCACAGGTGATTTAGCGGAGAAGTATCCGCTCGAGTTCTCGCCCGGCTTCACCACGCCCAACCCTGTCAGCACGCCTGTTAAGATCACACCCTTCACGACCCCTGCGACAAGGCCCAGGGCGTGGTCAAGCGGCTTGCCTATCGACCACGACACGAACTTCTTCACAAGCTTGCGCACCAATCCCGCCGCCACGAGCGCGCACAGCCCGTCTATTCCGATCGCAACGGCCTTGCGAATTCCTTCGTCATAGGAAGACGCAGCATTCGCGGCTATCTCCAGCGCAAGTCCATAGAGCAAGTAGCCGACGAGAAGTCCGGCGGCAATGCCGAGAAAGGATCCTATTTCGCCAGAGATGCCACGGAAAAGACCGATGGCGGCCAGCACGGCGATTCCACCGATGATCACCCAGTCCAGAGTTGTAAAGTCGGCAGGCATGCGAACTCAACCTCCCGAGTCACTGCAGCGTCTTGCGGTATTCGTCCCAGCGTTCGGACTCCGCGCCCCTGCCGGCCTTTTTCAGGGCGGCAATGAGCAGATCAAGAGCCT
>Ga0256407_10009195_pt1 | contig 14214 bp, 1 predicted proteins | sample RumenRJG_04DNA_FD_193489 | JGI IMG/M metagenome (GOLD analysis project Ga0256407, IMG submission 193489) | Bovine rumen microbial communities from Lethbridge, Alberta, Canada - RJG_04 | ecosystem: Host-associated > Mammals > Digestive system > Stomach > Rumen | place: Canada: Alberta | collected... | reverse complement strand
GGATTGGGGATTGGGGTTTGGGGATTGGGCCCAATCCCCAATCCCCAATCCCCAATCCCCAATCCCCAATACCCATTAACTTTATTTAATTTAAAAATAATTTAATAAAACAATTATTAATTAATTAATTTTTTTTATTAATTTTTAACTCAATAATATTTAATTTTTAAATATTTAATTTAATTATCTCTAAATTAGCCTGCACCCAATAAACCATCCTCATCCCCATCCACATCCAAATACTCACCCATTTCTTCTTCATTATTTTCTTGAGCTTCATCTTGATTTTTTTCTTTTAATTCGGCCAATCTTTTTTCTTCCTCTTCCATTTTTCTTATTTTTTCCTCCATCAATTTTTTATTTTCTGCTATCTTTATTGCTTCTTTAATTTCACTAATTTCCTTTTCGAATTTAAGTTTACTATCATTAGCGATATAACTATAAAAATCATAAGCATTTTTCAGATAAATACCTAAATTTTTATATTCCTCACATTCCTTTGCAAAACGGCTATCTGATGAAATTTCATTATCCCATAAAAATTTATAGTTTAAGTAATCAAATAAATTATCATTTAAATCAATCAATTCACTATTATTTTTTAGATTCATAATAACGTTTAATAAAAATTTTATCATTGCATTTGATAATCTTACCTTTGTAATAAATTGTCCACTCTTTTCTCTATAGTATTTATCGATTGTAATTTTTGTAGTTTCATCAATTTTTTCTCTAAATTCATTTCTTTTTTCCATAGCTAATTCAAAGTATAAATTTTCCAATAAGATAATCAATTCGTTCAATTTATTGACTGTTATATTTAAATTATTTTTCAAAAATTCTTTTAAATCTTCATTAATTTTAGAATTGAATTCTTCATTTATTATATCATATAATGATTTACTGCTTTGTATTTTTGCTATATTCTTATTGACATATTTAATTATATTTATAAGATTTTCATGAATTTCAAGGCAAGATATTAAATTATTTTCCATATATTTTTCATAAAAAATAATAAATTCTTTTTTATTTTTTTCTTCTAAACTTTTTTTTGGTATATTTTTATTAAATTCAAAAGTACCATCATTTAAGAATTCTTCACCTGAATATTTCATTTCTATTATTTCATTTGTGTTTAAAAAGAAACTATTTTTAATAAGAGTGTCTTCTAATATTTTCTCGATAGTATCGAAATCAACAGAATATAAATTATAATTATCATATTTTATAATTTGTCTACCAAAAACTATGTTATATGTTTCTCTAAATGTATTCATTAGGAATATTTCATTAAGTTCACTTGAATTTTCAAAATCCAAAAATAATAAATCTTCCTCTTGAGCTTCTTGAACATTAATTTCCTGACATTCAAAATTTTCATAATTAACAGTGTTTATTTTATTTATTATTTCATTTAATAAATTATTTTGATTATCAGCATATTCTTTGTATAAATCTATGAATAGACCATTTTCTGTTGTACTATTAATTAAAAAGTTTTCCAATTTACTTTCTTTTGTTAATTTTTTATCTTTATTTTTTGAATTTATTATTTTAATAAACTTTTCGCATTTGTTTTGATTATTTTTATATACATCTGTCCTTTCAAAGGTTATCTTCTTTGCTTCTTCTTTATTTATTTTCCCTGAATATTGATTAAGTAATGATTTAATAACGTAATTAAAGATCACAAAATCTTTATTCAAATTACCATTAACATTTCCTCTATTAAGATATAAATCTACAACGGGATATTTTTGTTTATCTTTTTCTTCTAATTTTTGTCTATAGAAATCTATATCTGCATAATCAGAATATAAAAAGTTATTATAAAAAGGGTATTTTTTTTCATCTCTATAACTCATAGCTGGATTAATTTGCTTAACTAAAGATACTTTACTTTGTCCTTCCTTTTCTCTAAATTTATTTTTATTAAGTTCATAAAACCCATAATAAATTTGATATTTAGTTAAGAAATTTTCTTTCAGCTTTTCTGTCTTTTTAGATATTTTATTTTCAATAATATTTTCTATTTCTTTTTCAATTTCTAATAACTTGGTATAACTGTCTACTATTTTCTGTTTATTTAAATATGTTAATAAATCTTTATATACTAAATTCATGAAAATATAGATATTTACTCCTTTTTTTTCTGATAATAATACTTTAAGTTTATCCCAATTACCAACTATATAATCTAAATAAGAACGATGTCCATCAGTAAATATTTCTTCTTCATTATTAAAAAGTACACTTGTAAATAAATGTGAATATAATATTAAATTCATTAATCTATAACCAATCTGACTTTGTTTTCTTATAGGTTTATCAGTATTATCAAAATGAATTTTTTCAGATATATTTACTCCCTTAGAATCTTCCTTTAATCTTTCAGATAAAAATTTATTATAGAATTCTTCTAAAGTTATACATTTTCCATTTATTTTTTCTTTTGTCTCTTTTTTTAAGTCTTCCTCATTTTTAAATATTCTATAATAAGATTCTCTTTCATAAAAACTTTTTGGTTTGCCATCATTTCCAATTGGTTCATCACAATATTTACAAGTTTTACTAGTTGTTGGATATCCAAAATTACTTTCTTCATATATTATATTGAGTTCTTTGTCATTTTTATTTTTATTGCAAGTACAAACATAAACACCATGAGAAGAAGGATATTCATCTAAATATTTTTTAATTTTTGAATAACTATGATATATTTTGCAATCTTTTATATCATTTCCTGGAATATATGAATTGATATTTTTTTCGTTATATAATGGATAATAAATATGATTATCATTATCACTTATTTTATCAGCATTTAAACAAAATCTTAAACAAAATTGAAGGATTTCAACTGTTTTTAAATTAATTTTAGCTTTTGTATATTTTGATTTATCTAAAAATAATTCAAATATATTTAATAATTTTTCTTTGTCATCAAATTTTTTACGAATAATATCTGATAATATTTTTATTTTATCAGCATTTTTTGAAGGATTTGATAAGTATGATGATATTTTAGTTGAGAAAACAGAATAAAATATATCTAATGTATCATCACTAATTAATTTATTTAATTCATTTAATTCATTTTCTTTATCTCCTGAGTTTTGGAAGCAATTATTTAATTTATTATACATATTTTCATAAGTTTGATATTCTTCATATTTATATTCTAGCAATACTTTTTTAGTTTTAGGATCTATGCTATTATATGCATCAACAAATAAAATATGAGTAAAAGATTGTTGCTTATCTTTTTCTTTAAATATTAAATTAAAATTTGAATAATTATTTAAATGGAATTTGTCAATTATTATTTCATCAAATAATTTATTAATATCTTGTTGATTCATATTATATATTATTTTATATACGAAATATTGCATTATATCTCTGAAAGGATTATTTTCTTTTCCATTTATAATTGTTATAATTTCTTCAATTTCTTGATTATCAGCCAATTTATCTTTATTTATCCAATCAATAAATATTTTCAAATAAACTCTTATAAATGATAGGGCAAATAATTTTTTAAGATTTATATTTGATTTTAATTTTATTTCCTGTTCATCTTCTTCTTCTTTTTTTTGATCTTTTTCTTTTTCCTTGGAGTTCCCTCCAATTATATTGTCTTTATAAATCTTTTCAAGAAGCTCAATACAATGCTCTAAATATGACCTCAAATCGTATAAAATATTTTTTTTATTTTCAGACTTAGCCCTATCATTTTCTTTTATGAGATTTTGAATATACACAATTGTTATTTGTTCAAATATATAAATTAATGCTTCTTTAATCCAATCACTATTAGTTTTATTATCTAAAATTTTTAAATCTTGTTTTGATAATTTATCTAATGAACCTTGGAATTTATCCACATTACTTGATACAAAATCTTCTAATATTAATTTTAGTAATTGATTTGATTGAATAAACAACTTTTCATCTTTTAATAAAAATTCTTGTAAAATAAAAATTTTATATTGCAAATTATTTTCTCTTTTAAGTTCATTAAAGAATATTTTTGAGATTAAACCATAATAAATAGTATCTCCTTTAATTTCTTTTGTTTTAGAAGAATCATATAATGATTTTTGTATCGTTTCGATTAAAGTCTTTATATTTTGGCATAAAGAATCAATTTTCTTTTCATTATTTTCTTCAATAATTTCCAAACTTTTTGTTAAATTATTTATTAAAGCAGTAATGTCTAAATTATTAACTTTTCCCGAATGTTCAAACACATTATAAATAGTTATAAATTCATTTAATACACTTAATTCTTTTATATCTAATTTTAATAATTTATCCAATTTTTTAAAATCTTTTAGGCATCTCTCTAAATCTTTAAAATAAGAAAAGTAATTATCATTTTTGGAAGTAGCATTTCCAATAGCTTTTTTATCTATTAAACATTTGAATAATGTGATCATTACTTTATAATATGGTACATTTACTTTAACTAATTGAGGCTCTTTTGGTTGATATTTTATTTCTTTTTTGAAAATATAAGATAAAATATTTTTAAATAAAAAGTCTTTTTCTTTTTCGTCGTAACTTATATTTTCAGATATTATATTATATAAATCTAAAATATCCTTGATATATTTTGAATTTGATTCTAGCCATAAAATCTTAGCTGTTTGTGAAGATATTTTATATTTATCTTCTTCTTTTAATTCTTCAAATTTTAAATCTAATAATAATAAAATAATTTTATGAGGAATATCATTAATTGTAAAATCATTGATTATATTATTATAAAGATTAACTAAATAATAAGTGATATAATCATTTAAAAATATTTCACTAAATTCATTATAATTCTTATCTACATTCTTAGTATTACTAACTTTATTAAATAATTTTTTCTCTTTTAATTCTGTGCATAATTTTTCATTAAAATCTTTCGAATCATCTTCTAATTTTCTTATTGTTCTTGATCTAAATTCATATTGACATCTTCTGACCTCACTTTCATCTTGCCTATAAGAAGAAGATAATTTTTCTTTTTCTAAGTAATCCTTTATTTCTTTATATATATTAATGAAACCTGGTATTTTATAATTTATCTTTATATTTATATTTTCTTTTTCAGTTATTTCATTTTTATCTTCTTTTACCATTTTTAAAAAGTCTTTTCTTATATCATTTATTATTTTGTTATTTAATATATCAATATCATTTATATTAACTGAATAATCATTTGATTTATTGTCTGAATCAGTTATAGTAGATTCTTTTTTCCCTATATTATTAATATTAAGCATAAATATAGTTGTAAAGAAATTATTAATTTCTGTTTTTGTTAGGCATATTCTTATTTTTTGGTTGAAAATAACTTTAATATGCTCTATTATAGCAGTAATGAAATCAGTAGTATTTTGATTAATTGATTTTTCATCTTTAATTATTAAATCAATTAATTTTTCACTATTATTAATTTGAGATAAGATTATTTTTTCAATGTTTTTTATAATGTCTTCAGATTTTTCAATAAATTTTTCAAACTCTTGAATAAAATTATTTGAATCAATACCTTTACATACTCCTATTTTTTCATTTTTATGTTCATTAAAGAAATTTTTCATTTCTTCTTTAATTAGTTTTTTAGGGTCTAAAATTTTTTCACTAATAAAATAATTAATATTTATTTTTTCTGCGTCTTTTATTGTTAATGCAGCTCCATTTAAATTATCTATGAATAATTGATTTATTTTTTCATCTGCCATTAAAACAGTTGTCACTTTATTTGTTTTTTTCTCTAAATCAAATTCTCTTTGTATATGAATAGTAAAAATGAATTTTTTATTATCATCAGTTATTTTATTTATTTCTTTGTAATTATTAATTTCTGAAATGAAAAAATTAATATTTTTAGCATCTTCACTTAAGAATTTTAATACAAGTAAATTACATTTTTCTTTTTCATAAAAATTTTTTAAAAGACTTTTAAATTGATATTTACTTTTAATATCATTTGTTACTCTATGCATATATTTTTCTGTTAAATTAACTGGATCTCCAATTTTAAAAAAAGTATATACAATTAATATATTTTCTTTTCCTCTTTTGTCACTTCTTAAATATTCTTCTAGACTGTTATATTTATTATTTAAATCTATCTCATTTTTTAAATATTCTATTTCCTTTTTTTCTTTATTTAATTCTGATAAAGGCAATGTAAATATAATATCCTGTGATAAAATAGGTATGATTTTATCTCTTATTATATCCCTATAAGAATTTTTTTCTTTATTTTTATATAAATAGATATATCCATTAATTATGTCCTCATTAGTATTCACTAAAATATTATCCATATTATAATTAATACCTTTTATGGATACTAATTGTTTACAAATATTTTGAATTGTTTCAGATTTAGATTTATCTTTATCATCTAAAAGAGCATCAAATGTTATTATGTGCTTCTCAAATCTGCTTAAGAATGGTAATTTTTGTTTTCTTAAATTATTTTTATCTACTAATACTATAAATTTAGTATTTTCATTTACAAGAGCTAATTTTTGAATATTTGCTCCATGAGAAATTCTGCAATATTTTTTACCATCTTTACTAATATAATTTTGGTTGAATAAATCATAAAATATAGAATATATCTGATCTAAATCACTTAATATAATTATTTTACCTTCTGCAACACTATTTTCAATATTAACTATCATTTCGGTTTGATAAGAAGCATTCATTGTATCTCCTTTGAAAGGACTACCAATATAAGTCACATAATTTACTTTTTTGTTGCTTGGAATATCATTTATTGTTTCAATTTCTTTTTTGATAAAATCTATTAATAGTCCAAACATTGATTTTTCCGAAGCCAATAATAAAAATCTAGTATCTTTAGTAGATATAATATTATCTTTAATTAAATCCATAGTTCTTATATCATCAAATTTAATTCCTTTAATATAATTCTTCAAGCTATTTTCTCCATCAATTTCTAAACCACTTAAATTTCTTGCTAATGCTTTTTTTACACCTCGATCAATAATATTAGGATCATCAGGCATATTATTTTTTAACATTTCCGATGAAAATGTTTTTATTATATTATAAAGATCTCTTCCTCCATGATAATTCAATAAAAATTCATCAAATTTTTTTATTTTTTTTTCATCTTTTTTTTCTTTATCCTCTTTTTCTTTTTCTTTATTTAAAGCATCTTTATAATTATAGTAAATTTTTCCTAATAATTTATATTTTGTTTTATATTTTCTATAAATTTCATCATTATAACTATTAGCTATTGCTTCGACAGTTTTATTAACATCATCTAATTTAATTTCAGGTATCGCTAAAAATATTGTTCTGTTCATTTTAGCTGCATCTAATCTCCAGTTGCTAATACCAATAAAGGAAATTTGTTTATTTTCTTCAGGGTCTAAAGACATTTCTAATTTTGAATGCAATACTTTTAAGCAATTAGTTGGACTTCTTTCAGATAAACCTAATTCATCAAATACTAATAAAGATATAACTTTTTTTTCATTCGGATTAGGATCTATTTTTTTCTCAGCTTCTTTAAATATTTTTTCGATAGATTCAGGAGTATTAGTTTCGGATCCTTGGAAACCAGTACTACTAATAGTTGGATATTTTTTTAAGAAATTAGAATTACTGAATTCACCTCTCATTATTCTAATAATTAATTGGATACTCAAACTTTTAGAACAACCTGGCTTTCCTACTACTATTAAAGGAATCTGTGTATAAATAGAAAAAAACATTAAAAATATATTTTCTTTTAATGAATTATTTAATCCTATACCTTTTTCATTTTTCACTTCCATTTCTTCTATAAGAAAATCTTCTTCTTTTATTATTAAATTTTTAAAAGGCTCTTGTGCCCAATTTTGATCTCCGGTCCATTCAACAATTTTGAATTTTTTTGCCAAATTTATAACATAGTCATTTATTGTATTTAAATAATCTAAATCTTGACCAGATTTGAAAATCTTTATATAATAAGTTATAAACAATGATAATATAAATGATTGTACTTTTGACTTGATATTTATATAAGTAGGAATTTTATCTCCTCTTTCCTTTAAAAACTCAGTTTTATTTTTATAATACTCATTGAAGAATTTATAAGTCCTTTTAAATCTTTGTAAATCTCTCAAAGAAACTGATGAAATTCCATTAACTTTTCTAACATAATCATGCGAGTAATTAATCGCTTCTATTGCAATATTTCTTAGAATAGTTTTTTCATCATTTTCATTTTCTCCTTTAGGAAATTCTTCACCTATTATACTTTCTATATATTTTTTAACATCATCAGGTTCTAAACTTTTAAAATAAAAAATATAATTTAACATTGAATTTGGTAATGGATTAACCAAATATGCCATTTCTTGTTCATTACTGGCTTCTAATTTTAATCCTTCATCTTTTTCATTATTTTTTGTTATTCTAAAAGGATTACATGCTCCTATGAATCTTATTCTTTCATCTATTTTTTTTCCGTTTAATGAATGATTAACAAATATTTCTTTCATTCTTGAAAGTATAGATGCTGTATTTATTTCATCGAAAAATATACATATTATATCATTTTTTGAATTTTTTAAATTTTCTTTTGCTTTTTCAATAACTTCTTTAATTTCGCTTTCTTTTACTCCTGAATGCATATTTTTAATAATAAAATTATTTTTTTTATTTTCTTTATCTTTATCTTTATTTAACATTTTCATTAATTGTTTTATTAATTCAGTTTTTCCACATCCAGTTTCTCCCATTAAAATAACAGGAATATTTGCAAATATTCTAAATAATATTAAAATCATTTTTTTATAGTTATCATCTGTTATTTTATAAGCTCCTAACATTTTTTTAATATCCTCTATTGATTCATCTAATGACATAACATTTTTTAAATTCGTTAAAAAATAATTTAATTCTTTCCCATTTACTTCTTTATCTGAAATATTTATTTCCAAATATCCATTCTTAGTTTTGAAAATCAAAGGAGCTTCATATTGACTCTTGATGGCATTATCTTCTTGAAAATCAAAAAAATTGAAAATATAAGCTTTTTTTACTTCTTCTGTTTTATCCTTTAGAGATATATCAGGTTCTCTTATTTTTTTACTATAAAAACATTTAATGGAATAATTTGCAGCTGCTTTAATTTTATCCCTATAATTAATAATATCCTCTTTTTTATCCGAATTTAAATAATTTATTGTATTCAAGTAGTTCTGTTTTTCTATGTATGTTAAAACATTATTTTTGTTTTCATTAGTTATTTCTTCCTCTTTCCACATTAAATCTTTTATTTCACTTGCATCAGGAATTTCTAACGGTAATTGTTTATCTAAAGTTATATGAATATTTTTGAATAAATTCAGTATAGGAAAATCATCTAAAAATTTTTGAGGTCCATTAGGTATTTCAACATAAATATTAATTTTTTTTGGAATATATAAAATATTATCATTTGCCTGATATAACTTAGTTATCAACATTGCAAATAAAAAGTATTTCATTAAAGGAATATTTTTAGTATAAAATAAATCTAAATGTATCGCAACATGAACTTTTCCTTTTATTTCATGCTTTAAAAATTTTTTTAATTTTTTGAATAATTCCTCTTTTGTTATATCATCTCCTATTCCAAAATAATGATAATCTTCTCCAGCTTTTTCAATATCTTTTTTAATTCTATATAATTTTCCAATTCCACAACATTCAGAAGTATAAACTTTTACTGCATTATAAATTTCTTTTTCTGAAGTTTTATTACTATCTGTTGAACTTCCTTTTCCTAAATTATATTCTAATTTATTCTCATCACCTTTTAAATACCCAGGTAATTCAGTTGCTTCTTGGAAATCAACAATTCCTCTTGAACTACCTGATTGTTTTTGAGTTATGAATAATATGCATGGCGATAAATCACTAATTTCTTTAATAGTATTTGCTGATTTCATTTCGTTTATGATTTCATTCATTTTGGATGTCATTTGATTAATATTAAGAATAGAAAAGTCATCACTTATTGATATTACAAATAAAGTATTAAATCTACATTTAATTGCTCTATACATAAATGAAGTTATTTCTCCTATACTTGTTTCATTATTTGTTAACAAAATATTTTGAGCTATTGGAAATGTTCCTGTTAACTTTAAAAATATTTTAATTATAAATAAATCCATATTATATTTTTCTACACTACACTTATATAAACCTCTTAGGTTATCTTTCACTTTTATATTACTATATAATTTTTCTAAAGAAGTATCATTTATGATGAAAAGATTTTCTATATATTTTGAAATAAAATCAAAATTTTCTTCAATAGAATCTGTATAGTTTTTATATGCTTCAGATTGACTATTAAATCTAGATACAAAAAGTGGAGTATCATCTTTAATCGATTCACCATTTGTAAAAAATCGAATATAAGAACTTATATCTTTATTTTTATGCGTTAATCTTTTAAATAATCTATATAATTGTTTGTCATAAATCAACCTAAAATATTCGTTTTCTTTATAAAATTTAGATTGAAATTCAAATAATGCAAGCAAAAATTGATTTAATTTAAGCTTTAATTCATCAAAACTTAATGCAGTATTAACTAATTCAAAAGTTATTTTATCCTTTTTTGCTATTATTAAAATATCTATTAAAAATGGACAACCTTTGTTTTCTAACTTTGAAAATAATTTAATTGTATCTTGAAGCTGTTCCACATATCTAACAAATATTTCAATTTTAACTCTTTTTTCTTTTAATTCTTCCTTTCTTTTCTCATTTACTTTATTATCATCAGGTAAATCTTCAAAATTTAAATTTATATTATCCTTTAATTGAATTAATCCATCTAAATCTTGAGCAATAATTTCTTTTTCTTTATTATCATCATCATATACATTAAATTCTCTTTTGAAAAATTCAATTTTGAATTTTGAATTATTTAAAATAAGTTTTATATTTTCATATACATCTTTGGAGCTATCGAAATTTGAATCTAATGATTTTATACCTTCATAATTTATAAAATAACTTTTAAAAGTTGTTAATATTTTATTTATATCATCCTTTTTAATTTTTTCGCTTAATTTTTCCAAAAATTTTTCATCAGTTAATTTAGATACTATCATATCATTAACAAAAGCAATACAACTTTGATATTCTAAAATATCATTGAATTTTAAAGAATCCGTTGTTGGATTCAATCTGTAAAGCAATGCAGCTGCTGAATCGACATCTTTGGTCTTTGCAAAATTTATTTCATTTTCTTTTTTAAAAAATAATCTTATTAATTTAATTGATGGAGAATCATCTTTGCCTTCATTTATATATATTTGTTTTTCTTCTAAATAATTATTTATTATTACTAATTTTTCAAAATCAATATCCTCTTTATTTTCAAACTCAGATTTTTTTTCTTTTAGTATCTTAGATAAGTCTGTCTCTTCTGTTTCAAATAAATTTAGGCAATATAAAAGACATTTAATATCAGAATAATAAATATTTTTCTTTGTGAATATTAAAATTTTTTTTGCAACTTTATCTAATCCTTCATTATTTTCAATTTTATAATAATCTTCCAACTTTTTTAATTCTTTATCAATACCTTTTTCTTTTTTGAAATTATTTTGCCATGAATCTAATATATCAGGATTTCCTTTTTGAATATCATCAAATATTACTTTACAACTATCTAATAATTCTTTTGCTTTATCAAATTTAACAATTTCATTTCCTTGAGCAAATTTATCATATATAATTTGAAATAATTTAATTTCTTTTATTATTTTTATTAAATTAGCTTTATCTTCATATTTCATTTTAAAACTTGTGATTTCTTCTTCTTTATTAAGCCATAAACATACTTTATTTTCAATAATTGAGTATTCATTATATATATTATTAATTTTATCAATTTCTTCATTCAAAGTTTCTGTATAATATAAATTTAATAGGTTGGATATTTGATAAGCCTTTTCTATTTCTTTTTTGACTTCCAGATATTTATCCTTTACTTTATTATATTCGGATTCTGAATCATATTCATCATCTTTTATTAATTGAAATAGTTCAAATCTTTCAGAATATATTTTTGCTATTTCTTCTTTTTCATTGATTATTGTATCTAAATATTTTGATTTTGTTTCATCAAATGTTGTTAATTTTTCATATATAGTTTGAAGAATATCCTTATTCTTATCTAAATAAATACTTTCAGGAATCAATTTTTTTTTCATGAGTTCCTTTAATAATTTTAAATTAACAGAACTTTCTAATTCTAAGAAATCATCATATGTAATGATATTTAGGCTTAAATTATTAAAATAATCTTTTTTTTGTTCTTCATCTTTCAAATTTTTAATTAAATCAATTAAAACAGATAACTCTAAATTTTTAACTGATAAAACAGCTATTTGTTCTTTTATTCCATTATCTGATTTAAATGTTTCAAAAATTTTTAAATAAACTGTATTTTTCTGACCAAATCTAGGTAATAATTCTTCTAATATTTTAAGCTTAATTTTAGGATTATATTCTATTACTCTTTCTAAAAGGTTTATTAAAGATTCTTCGGTCAATGCTTCATCTGCAAAAATTGAATATCTTTGAATAAGAAGATTAATATATTCTTCTCTATTTTTTTCTTGATTTATTTTAATTATTTTAATAATAGTATTAAAATCTTCAATTCCGATTATTTTTGCAATTATTACACTTAAATATTTTATAAATTTATTAGCATATACTTTTTCTAAATTTAAATTTGTGAAATATTCAATATCTTGTTCTTCTTTCAATTGTAAAATTTTTATTTTTTCAAATACTTCTGGATTTCTTTCATAACAAGAAGATGTATAATAAGGATCATTATTGAATAAAAGTTCCAATTGATTTTTTGCAACAGGAATTTCTTCTAGTTTTTTAAGAATAAGCTCATGTATTTTTCCGGCTAAAATTTCTTTATATTCTGAATCATCTTTTCCTAAATCTATATAAGATAATAATAAGTTATATATTCCAACTAATTTTGGTATTTTATTTTTTTCTTCTTCATTATTTATGCAATAAATATAATAACTATCCCAAAAATTTTTTTTAAAAAAAATAAATTTCTTTTGTTTATTTTTTTCGTATTTAATAATATTTTGAATAAGTTCAAATGATTCATTATAATCATCTAATTTCATAATTTTATCAATTTTATAAGAGTTAAAAACTGTGTCTCTTTTGTCATATAGTAATTTTAATTGAATTATATCACAGCTTCTATAATCAAATGTTTCCAGATATTTTCTTTTTTTTAATGAATAATCTACAAATTCTTCATAAATTTTATCATCTTTAAAATGAACATCTTTTCCAAACTCTTTGCTATAATCAAGTAATATATCAAATATTAATTCTTTTTTGGCTGAACCTTTTTCAACCAATTTTTTGAGAACATCATCACAATTATTATTACTTTTTTCATAACAAAGTAATATAATTACTAATTTTTTTTGGCAATCTTTACTGAATTCATAATCTCCATAAATTCCACTCCTTATAATTTGAATTTTTCCTTCACTTTGAGTTTTAAATTCTTTATATTTTTTTAAAATCACATTTTCATTTAAGGCTTCTAATGTTTTTACTAGATAATTCAAATCTCCATAAAACCTTTCTATAAGTTCTAAAAATAAAGCAATATTATTTGAGGATCTTAATCTATTAATATCTCTATCATTTTTCTCCTGCTTTGCTTTATTTTCTTTTTCTATCCTTTGTTGTTCTTGTTGTATTGCTAATTGTTTTTGTGCTATAGCATCTTGTTCCTTTTTTATCTCATCTCTTCTCTTTTGTTCTTCTTTTTCTAATTCATTTCGTCTTCGTTCATTTTCTAATCTCAATTTCTCTATTTCTTTATCATCTTTTAAATTTTTTATTTTATTTTCAAATTCCTCTTGTATTCGATTTTTTTCTTTTTTTATTGAATCAAAATTGTCATTTGCTTCTCTTAATTTTGAGTTAGCATAATCTAATTCTCCTCGAAGCCTTCTTATTTCTTTTTTTAATTCTTCGGTTCCCATCTCGTTTATAAATTTCCAAAAAATAAAAATAATTTATATTATAATAAAAATAGTTAACTTAAAAAAATAATTATTTTTAATTTTGAAAATTTTTTGGGAATATTGATTGGGGATTGGGGAT
>Ga0256407_10009194_pt1 | contig 14215 bp, 8 predicted proteins | sample RumenRJG_04DNA_FD_193489 | JGI IMG/M metagenome (GOLD analysis project Ga0256407, IMG submission 193489) | Bovine rumen microbial communities from Lethbridge, Alberta, Canada - RJG_04 | ecosystem: Host-associated > Mammals > Digestive system > Stomach > Rumen | place: Canada: Alberta | collected... | reverse complement strand
ATGGCCAGATACCACTCGATGTACTCGCAAGCCGTCTTTCCGATGGGCATGACTATCTCTTCCACCTTCGACTTCTGTCCGAGGCGCTCCCAGACACGGGCAAGGTCCATCGACCCGCTGTTGTAAGAGTGAGGCAGCGTTGCAGGCGGAATCACCTTCTCCACACGCTGCACCACCTGGAAGGCGCTGTCCGCCTTGCCCTCGTCCATCAGTCGGGTGGCCAGCATGGAGAACATGCGGCGATGGGTGTAGCACATGCGGGTCACCGTCTCGTCGAGATATACATCAGGATTGTCCAGTCCTCCGAACCGGAAGCGGTTCATCATGTTGTCGTACATCTTCTCGGTGTCCAGGTTCTTGCCCGAGGCCTTTGTGTTGAAGGGAGTGATACGATAAGCCAGACCCTCCTGAACGAAGTTGTTGCCCAGGCTGCCGTAGTTGTCCTTACCCACGGTGACGGCCACATAGAGCGGACGCTCCCAGTTACACTGGTCGAGCATCTCGTACATCATCATCTCGCTCTTATAGACGGCCCGCTTGCCCTTGAGGCTGATGTGCATCACGTCGGGGATGCTGTCGCCGGCTATCATCATGCCGCTGCGGCGCACAGCTTCCTTGTCCACGGTGATGACTACGCTGTCCGTAGGGAAGATCTGCAGGTCGGGGTTGGGATTGAGAATCCACTTGTCGATGATGTTCCGCAGTTCGTAAGGATTGTCGCCCAGCATCTCGCGCATGGTCGCAGGGTCGTTCTTGTAATAGTCGATTACCTGCTCCAGCGTGCCCGCACGCACGGGGATTCCCTCGCGGGTTCCGGCCACGTACTGGAGACGATTCCAGTGGATGGGCACGGCGGGGCTGTCATAGGCCGGACGTTTCATTTGGTCGATGTACCAGTCGGTCTGCAGGTAAGAGAGGTTGCAGACGCGTGCGTCGGTGCGGATTCCCTCGGTCTCGACACAGTACCACAGGGGGAAGGTGTCGTTGTCGCCGTTGGTGAAGATGATGGGATAGTGCGTCTGGTCGAGCGTCTGGAGGTAGTTCTGTCCGAAGTCGCGGCATGTGTAGCGTCCCGAGCGGTCGTGGTCGTCCCACGTCTGTCCGGCCATCTGTATGGGGATGAGCAGGCAGAGGCAGCTGAGGGCTGCACAGAGTGTCTCGTTACGGAGCAGGCGCTGGAGCAGCGTGGCAATGCCAGCCACGCCCAGTCCGCACCAGATGGCGTAGGCATAGAACGAGCCTGCATAGGCATAGTCGCGCTCACGCGGCTGCAAGGGCGTCTGGTTCAGATAGACCACGATGGCCAGTCCCGTCATGAAGAACAGGAAGAAGACCACCCAGAACTGCTTCTGACCCTCATTGTTGTTCTCCTTGTTGCTATACAGCTGCCAGAAGAATCCCAGCAGACCGAGCAGGAGCGGCAGGCAGTAGAAGACGTTGTGCCCCTTGTTCTCGCGCAGCTCGGTGGGCAGCTTGCTCTGGTCGCCCAGGCGCATGTTGTCCAGGAAGGGGATGCCCGTGAGCCAGTTGCCGTGCTCCCATTCACCGCTGCCCTGAATGTCGTTCTGCCGTCCGGCAAAGTTCCACATGAAATAGCGCCAATACATAAAGTTCACCTGATAGCTGAAGAAGAAGCGCAGGTTCTCCAGCATCGTGGGCATCTTGACGGTGACCATCTCGCCGCAGCGGTCGTAGGTCACCTTGTTCCCCTTTATACCGCCCATCCAGCTCTCGTAGGCATTGGCATGATGCTCGCTGTACATGCGGGGGAAGAGCATGTTCTGGGCATAGACATACTCGATGTCATAGCGCTGTATCTCGTAGCGGTCGGGCTCGTCGGGGTTGGCCTTTTCCTTACGCTGATATACGGGTGCTCCCTGCTTGGAGACGGGCACACAGTACTGGCCGTCGGGCTTGAGGGCCACCTGGCTGGTGTAGGCCTGTCCGTAGAAGAGGGGACGGTCGCCATACTGCTCACGGCTCAGGTAACGACCCAGCGTGAAGATGTCCTCGGGCGAGTTCTGGTCCATGGGCGTATTGGCCGTGGAGCGTATCACGATGACGGCATACGATGAGTAGCCCACCATGATCATCAGCATGCAGAGCAGGCTGGTGTTCATCACACGAGCCTTGATCCAGTAGCCGCCATTTCGCTGCAGGCGCAGGAGCACCAGCAGGACAGCCAGCACGATGATACCCACGACGATACTCGTCAGTCCGTAGCTATAGAAGGGGATACCCAGCATGCCCACACTGACGAGGTACGAGACGTTCATACGGGTGCGGTTGCGCTGCACGGTGGTCTCCCAGATGCTCCACAGCACAACGGCGATGAGCAGGAAGATGTAGATGATTAGGCCGGTATTGAACGGGCAGTTCAGCTTGTTCACGAACAGCAGCTCGAACCATCCGCCCACCTTCACGATACCCGGCACGATGCCGTACAGCACGGCAGCCACCAGCACGGCACTTCCGGCCAGGGCGATAAGCGAGCCGCGAGCCGTGGCATTCGCTGTCTTGCGATAATAATATATAAGTACGAGCGCAGGCAGGCACAGCAGATTGAGCAGGTGGACGCCGATGCTCAGTCCCGTCAGATAGGCAATGAGGATGAGCCAGCGGTCCGAATAGGGTTCGTCGGCATGGTCTTCCCACTTCAGCATCAGCCAGAAGACCACCGCAGTGAAGAGGCTGCTATAGGCATACACCTCGCCCTCCACGGCCGAGAACCAGAAGGTGTCGCTGAAGGTGTATATCAACGCTCCCACCATGGCACTGGCCTCGACGATAATCAGCTGACCCAGGGTCTTCACCTGGCCCTTCTCCCCCACCAGCTTACGCGTCAAGTGGCTGATGGTCCAGAAGAGGAACATGATACAGGCTGCGCTGAAGAGCGCACTCATCACGTTCACCATCTTGGCAACCAACGTGGGGTCGCTCACAAACTGGGTGAATAGATTGGCCGTAAGCATGAAGAAGGGTGCCCCAGGCGGGTGACCCACCTCCAGCTTGTAGGCAGTAGTTATGAACTCGGGGCAGTCCCAGAAACTTGCCGTGGGCTCAATCGTGCAGCAATACACGACAGCCGCAATGGCAAAGGCAAGCCACCCCATCACGTTGTCAATCAAACGGAATTGTTTCATTTCTCTTGTCTTTTATGTCTTTCCCTTGCCTCGGCAAGGGTTGTCAGATACGGCATTTCTCTCTATTCCACTGCAAAGGTACGAATAAACGGGAGCTATGCAAAGGAAAAGGTGAAACTTTTAACTTAGCATTATTGTATTTTAACACTCCACACAGCAAGGCCAAGGAGGAGGAGGGAGACGAGGATGAAGCACCAATTGGTCCAGCGGCTGTGCGTGAGAGTGAAGAAGCGGGCCACAAGCGGTGAAGACACCACGAGGAACAAGCCCACGGTCGTGGCGTGCCATGCTGGCAGGCCCACCATGCCAGCCATGAGGCAGAGGCAGAGCACGATGAAAACGTTGAACAGCATGCGCACACGTATCTTTTCGCTAAAGCTGGTGGCCACATAATAAACAATGCCCACCCAGCAGAGCACGACCAGCAACACTGCAGATACGAGGTGAGACGCCGGGATGGCGAGATACTGCTCGGCCGACGGCAACAGGAGATACTCCTGGAAATGGGCGGCAAGGGGCTGGAAGTCATCGAACCACATGCACCACAAGCTCCACCCGGCATACGGCAACAGCAACCCGATCACGGCGGCCCACAGAGTGCGCCACTTCTTCACGCTCATGTACACATGCAGACAGACATAGAGCGGCACGGCCAGCAGGAGCATGGGAGCAAAGAGCAGGCTGCCCAGGGAAAGGAAGAGGAAAGAGTGGAACACACTGCCCACGGGCATGAGATGCTGATAGCAGCGGAGCAGGAAGAAGCACGAGAGGGCCATACAGCAAGCCGGCAACTGCACCTCGAAGAGCGGGTGGAGGTAGTTCAGGCAGGCAGATACGAAGAGCCAGAAGCAGGGAACGAGACGGGTGCGGAAGCGGATGAGCTGGAAGACATTGTCCAGCTCGGTGAGCACATAGGTGGTGAACAGACACACCATCCAGCTGGCGATGTTCAGAGGGTCGAGACCATCTATCCACCACAGTAGGGCGGAGAACACGATACAGGCAGGGAGCGTCATCACGCTCTCTGCCACTCGATTCTGAAAATAACTCTTTGCGATAGCCTATCTAATGATTTGATCTATCAATCTGGCAAATCACGCTTCCGGGAGAGAAGGCGTTCAATCCAGGTCCTTCCCGATGTCACGACGGAAATACTTCTTTGAGAAGCGGATTTTCGATGCCTCATGGAAGCTGGTCGCCAGCGCCTTTTCCTTATCCTCCCCATAGCTGCTCACAGCCAGCACACGTCCGCCATTGGTAACCACACGGCCATCCTTCTCGGCCGTTCCGGCATGGAAGACAATGCTCTCCTTCACGGCATCGAGGCCCGTGATGGGATAGCCTTTCTCGTAATGGCCGGGATAACCGCCGCTGACCAGCATCACACTGACAGCCGCGCGCGGGTCTATCTCGATATGCCGCTTGGCAAGCGTGCGTGTGGCCACCCCCTCAAGAAGGTCCACCAAGTCGCTCTTGATGCGCAACATCACACTCTCGGTCTCGGGATCGCCCATACGCACATTGTATTCAATGACTTTCGGGTCGCCACCGACATTGATGAGCCCGAAGAAGATAAAGCCACGATAGTCGATGCCTTCCTGGGCCAGTCCCTCGACAGTGGGACGTATGATACGCTGCTCGACACGACGCATCCACTCAGCATCGGCAAACGGAACCGGGCTCACGCTGCCCATGCCACCGGTGTTCAGCCCGGTGTCACCCTCGCCAATGCGCTTATAGTCCTTGGCCTCGGGCAGGATGACATAATCGCGCCCATCGGTGAGCACAAAGACGGAACACTCCACTCCGCTCAGGAACTCCTCGATCACCACACGGTCGCTGGCCGAGCCGAACATACCGCCCAGCATCTCCTCCAACTCGTGCTGAGCTTCCTTCAGAGTGGGCAGGATGAGTACGCCCTTGCCGGCACAGAGGCCATCGGCCTTCAGCACATAGGGGGGGCGCAGGGTGGCCAGATGAGCCTTGCCCTCGGAGAGTGTCTCGCGGGTGAAAGTGCGATGGGAGGCTGTGGGGATGCCGTGGCGCTGCATGAACTCCTTTGCAAAATCCTTGCTTCCTTCGAGGCGAGCGCCCTCACTGCTCGGACCGATAACGGGAATCTTGCACAGCTCCGCATCGGCCTGGAAGTAATTGGCGATGCCCTTCACAAGCGGATCCTCGGGCCCCACGACTACCATCGTCACCTCGTTGCGAAGCACAAAGTCGCGAATGGCATCGAAATCGTCAGCCCGCAGCGGGACATTCTCGCCCACCAGAGACGTACCGGCATTGCCGGGCGCAATGAAGAGACGCAGGACACGCGGCGACTGGGCAATCTTCCATGCCAATGCATGCTCGCGGCCGCCGCTGCCCAGCAAGAGGATGGTGTGCATGCCGAGCTTGTCCCGATGGGTGTTGGCCTCATCGGTGTACAGGAACTGGTTCACACGCACTAAGCAGCCTGCCTTTTCCTGCAGCTTGCGGAAACGCTCCACACGCTCTGGCAGCATCTCGCCCCGGCGAAGAAGTTTACGGTTATGCTTGAACCACTCCACCATGGCCCGTTCTTCGGCATAATACTTTGACGGCCGACGTGCGTTACGCGTCAAGAATATCATCATTTCGGCATAATGCCTTTCCCAGCGTTCTTCTTTTGTCATATCCTTATTATTTATTTCAAATAGTCCTCGAAATACCTGGTGATGCGTTCATGGAGGTGTATCTGGTCACGCCCGAACATGTTGTGCCCATCGCCAGGATAGGTGAACAGATCGGGCTGCGTACCGGCATCGATGCATGCTCGCATGAAGGAGAGCGTGTGTTGGGGCACACACGTGGGGTCGTTGTATCCGTAGATAATCTGGAGGCGTCCCTTGAGGTTGGCTGCCTTGCCCAGCAGACTGGTAGAAGCATAGCCGTCGGGGTTCTCCTGCGGCGTGCTCATGTAGCGCTCGCCATACATTACCTCATAGTACTTCCAGTCGATGACCGGGCCGCCGGCCACACCCACCCGGAAGACATCGGGATACGTGCACATGAGGCTCGTGGTCATGAACCCACCGAAGCTCCAGCCATGTACTCCAAGGCGGGAGGCATCCACATAGGGCAGACTCTTGAGGAACTTGACTCCCTCGAGCTGGTCCTGCATCTCCACCTCGCCCAGGTGCTTGTAGGTGGCCTGCTCGAAGGAGAGTCCACGCCATTCGCTGCCACGGTTATCAAGCACAAAGACGAGATATCCCAGCTGGGCCATGTAGGCCTCCCAACCTCGCAGCCCCCAGTGCCATCGGGCATCTACATTGTGAGCATGCGGCCCGCCATAGACATAGACCACGGCGGGATAGCGCTTACTGCTGTCGAAGCCCACAGGCTTCACCATGCGATAGTAGAGGTCGGTCTCTCCGTCGGCAGCCTTGATGCTGCCACTTGTTATCTCGGGAATATTGTAGCCCTTCTCTTTCCACGGATCGGCAGCCGTCAGGATATTGTGTCCCTTACCGGTAGCGGTGTTGAAGACGGAGATGCTGCGCGGAACTGTAGGCGACGTGTAGCGGTCGATGAGCTGTGTGCCGTCGCTGCACAGCACAGCCTGATGCACACCGTCCTCACTGCCTATCATCGTTTTCTTGCCCGACTTCACGTTCAGGCGATACAGACAGCTGCGGCGCGGATCGCTCTCGTTACTGCGGAAGATGATGCTGCGTGTCTTCACGTCGAAGCCCACAAACTCCTGCACCTCAAAGCGGCCAGGCGTCAGGCACACTACCTTCACGCCGTCGGCCACCTGACCGCCTCCCTCTGCCTCGTGAAGCTCGGGGTACATATGTGTCGAGAAGTCCACGAGGTACAGGTGGTTCCAATTGTCACGCCGCGACTGCATGATGGCTTTCCTCTTGTCCCACGGCAGGAAGGCCAGCCCATGCAGCGGCTCCACGTACTTGGGATGTCGTTCCTCCAAGATGGGCATATTCTGCCGCTTCCCCGTCGCAGCGTCATAGGCGAAGAGTCGCATGTGGCGCTGTGCGCGGTCGAGCTCGAAGATGTAGAGCGTCTTGCCATCGGGTGCCCAAGAGAGATTGGTGTGATAGTCCTCTGCCTCCCCTGCCAAATCGAGATAGACGGTTTGCTGGCTCCTGACATCATAGATGCCCACCCGCACCTGATGGCTGGTTTCGCCTGCCATGGGATAATGGTCAGTGTAGGCTTGAGCGATGCGCTGCGTGAGGTCCACCTGCGGATAGCTGGGCACCATGCTCTGGTCCATGCGATAGAAGGCCAGCTGCTGTCCGTCGGGGCTCCAGAAGGTACCCTTTTCGATACCGAACTCGTTGCGGTGCACACTCTGTCCGTAAACGATGTTCTCCGAGCCGTCGGTGCTGCCATCCGTAGTCAGCTGGCGCTGTTCGCCGCTGGAGGTCACAACATAGAGGTTGCCCTGGATGGTGAAGGCCAGATTGCGGCTCAGAGGGTTCCAGTCCTGATTCTTTGCCTCGGCAGGCACCGACTGGCTCCATGCCGACACATGTTTCTGGAAGTCGATGAGCACGCGCTTCTGCGGCGTGCGGCAGAGCACAAGCGATTCTGCGGGGTAAGGGAACGAGAGGTTGTGCCCGCTGTGCACGACTTTGTCACCGGCCCACGTGTTGAGCTGCTCCACGGTGAAGAGTGTATCGCCCGTGAGCAGGTCCTTCACCGCCTCGGGTGTAGTCTCGATGGCTGTGTTGCCCCACCACTGGGTGTAGCGGTTCTCGGGCTGCAGCTGCCAGAAGGTGCTGCCACCGGAGAGCAGGTCGTCCAGCGTAAAGTTCTTCTGCGCCTGCATGGTTGCAGTGGCCATTATCATAGCAGCAGCCATTAACTTAATCCTCTTCATCGCCATACGTTCTTCCTTTATTGCCACGGCCAAAGTCCTTGCGTCCTCCGCCTTTGCCATAGTTCTTGTGTCCGAAGTCCTTACCGCCCTTGAAGCCACGCTTCTCACGGAAGCCTTCGTTGCGGCCCTCCCTGCGTTCTTCTCGCCATTCGTTGCGGCCGCCACGCTCGCCCTCCTCGGCATGCGGAGCAAAGGGGTTTCGGCTCGAGGGCCGACGTACAGGACGTTCGCCTCGATCGGCAAAGCGCGACCGGCGGTCGTTATCCTCGCCGCCACGACGCGAGAAGGCATTGCGTCGCTCCTCGCGACGGTCTCGCATGCGCTCTTCGGGATCATCATCCAGACGCTCCCGGAACTCGCGATGTTGCTTGAAGCGCTTGTGGTCGGCCATGAGGCGACGCTCCTGCGGTGTCTTGATGTCTTGCCCGTCTGCCCGCATATCGTTAAATCGTCCGCTGAACATCTGGTACTTGCGCAGCTCACATTCGAGCGAGCCGTTGAAGAGCGGTGTGCGCAGCGATGGCTTCAGGCCTATCTTGTCAAAGCACTCCTCACGATAGCTGAGCACCCAGGCATCGTTGCCCACGAACTGATGCTTCAGCCTTTCGCCGATGGTCTTGTAGAGGCCCAGCAGGTCGGGCGAGGAGATGCGTTCGCCGTAAGGGGGATTGGTGACGAGGATGGCTCGCTGCTCCGGCTGAGTGAAGTCGGCAATATCGCGCTGGTCGATAGTTATCTCCTTGCTGAGTCCGGCAGCCTTGACATTGCGTGTGGCGATGGCCACAGCGTTGCGATTGACGTCGTAGCCGTAGATGTGATGTTCGAATGGACGCTCCCGCGAGTCATCCTCATAGATGCGGTCGAAGAGTTCGCGGTCAAAGTCGGGCCACTTCTCAAAAGCATACTCCTTGCGATAGACACCGGGGGCGATGCCACGCGCGATGAGGGCTGCCTCGATGGGGATGGTGCCGCTGCCGCACATGGGGTCGATGAAATCACATTCGCCCCTCCAGCCCGTCATCAGCACGATGCCTGCGGCCAGCACCTCGTTCAGAGGTGCCTCGACACTCTCCTGCCGATAGCCTCGGCGATGCAGGCTCTCGCCGCTGCTGTCAAGGCTGAGCGTGCAGTCATACTCTGCCACGTGAATATGCAGCTGGATGTCCGGGTTCGTGATATGGATATTGGGACGCTCGCCCTGGCGCTCACGGAACTGATCGACAATGGCGTCCTTCACCTTGTATGCCACAAACTTGCTGTGCCGGAATTCGCTGCTATAGACGACGCTGTCCACGGCAAACGACGTGTTGAGGGACAGGTATTCACTCCAGTCGATGGCCTTCACGGCATCGTACACCTCGTCGGCCGTCGTAGCACGGAAGTGCTTGATAGGCTTCAGGATGCGGATGGCCGTGCGCAGATTGAAGTTCGCACGGTAAAGCATCTCTTTGTCTCCTGTGAAGGACACCATCCGGTGACCCATCTGTACATTGTCTGCGCCCAGTTCCGTCAGTTCCTGTGCCAGCACGCTCTCCAAGCCCTGAAAGGTCTTGGCAATCATCTCAAAGTCCGCCATAATCTTCTGGTTTTACTACTGTTTCTTTTGCGTAGCTTCGTATTTTCTTTCCTTGTACTATTTGTTCGCCAGGCTTGGTACTCTCGGTCACCCAGACGTTTCCGCCAATGACCGAGCCGCGTCCTATCGTGATGCGTCCCAGCACGGTAGCGTTACTATATACGATGACATTATCCTCCAGGATGGGATGGCGTGGGATACCCTTGATAGGGTTCCCCTCATCGTCGAGCGGAAAGCTCTTTGCTCCAAGCGTCACACCCTGGTAGAGTTTCACGTTGTTTCCGATAATGCATGTGGCACCAATGACCACTCCGGTGCCATGGTCGATGGTGAAATGAGAACCGATGGTGGCCGCGGGATGGATATCGATGCCCGTCTCGCTATGAGCCATCTCGGTGATGATGCGGGGGATAAGGGGCACGCCCAGGAGAAGCAGCTCGTGAGCGATGCGGTAGTTGGTGACAGCCTTTATCACGGGATAGCAGCTGATTATCTCCCCGATGGACTCGGCAGCAGGGTCGCCCTTGTAGGCAGCTTCGACGTCCGTAGCCAGCACCGCACGCAGGGCAGGCAGGCGCCCGATAAAGGCGGCGGCAATCTCGGTCGCACTCTTCTGCTCCACATCGCTGCCCGAAGGCAGGCAGCGGGCGGCCTCTATCTGGCCTGCCAGCAATGTGTGCAGGCGTTCGACACACACACCGATGTGATAGACGAGTGTCTGAATGCTGATGTTCGACTTCCCGTAAAAACCAGGGAAGAGTATCTCACGACAGAGTTCCACAATCTCTGTCAAAATCGGGCCCGAAGGCAGGGGGGCACCGTCGTCACACTCATGGCAGAGACCATATAAAGATGAGGTCTGGGACAACTCCGAGACGGTCTGCTGCAACAAGCGGTTCAGTTTCTTAGACTCCATTGCAAGAAAAGCGGGTCAAATTCGCGGCAAAGGTAATAACTTTTTCTCATATATGCAACTCCGCGCCGCACTCTATTTCGTTACGGCACATTCTTTGCCGTTCAGGAAGAGTACCTGCAGATAGTCCTTCAGGCGCCACGGGCCACGGGCATAGCCTCCCTGAGAGTCGGCGAGGAGCAGCAAGGTCTGCCGCCCGTCGGCGAGCCGAGGGCCGAGGCACATGCCTTCGTAATTGGCAAAACGTGTGTTCACCACCGTGAAGCGAGTCTGCCACGCGCTGAGTTGCTGCTTCTTGCCCGTAGCGGGGAAGAAGCGGAACAGGCGGTTCCAGCAACGGCTTCCGTTGTAGTGGCGGGCGATGCGAGCCTCGCGTTCCAGGACGAGCAGGCTGCCGTCGGCCATCGCAGTCATGGCCACCACTCCATGATAATGGTCGCGGCCCTGGTTGCGCGAGCGGCGTGCAGACAAGGTATAGTGATGCGTAACGCGAGGCTTCATGTCGAGGCCGAAGCCGACAAGCCGAAGCGCAAGGGCAGAGTCGCTGCGAAGAGCCGACTCGGTACATGTCCAGAAGAGTTGCCTCACGGAGTCATAGCACAGTGCCTCGAACCCACGATTGGGCTGGATGTGTGCTAAGCTCAATGCCTCGGGTACCTGTAACTCATTTCCTGAGAGCGTCCCGTCGAGCCGATGCTCCAGGATGCGCTGGTCCGCCTCGCCGCTGACGAAGATTGTCTGGCGGTCGGAGCAGTAGGCCACTCCCTCGGCATCCCGCTGCGTGGGGAAGGGCACTCCGCAGAGTCCTTCATCCCGCACATCGGTCACCCGGCCTGACAACGAGTCGATGTCCACCGACCAGACATGGAATCCGGCCAGGGAATCCTTGTCCGACACCACGGCATAGCGCCCGCCACCCAGCGGTGTAATACCGCTGTAGTGGCCAGGAGCAATGTGCCATCGGTGCAGGCGATAGGTGCGGGCAGAGAGCGACATGATGCCGCACAACATGCCCAGCAGCATCCACCATCGCCCGCCCTCTGCTGCGAGCAGAGGTTTAGCGAATGCCATATTTCTTGAGAATCTTCACAAGCGGCTTGCGGAGCGACTCGGCCCAGAGCGTATAGCCATAGTCGCCGGGATGCGTACCGTCCACGCTGGTTTCGTGGGTGGGCGATGTAGCGTTCGTTACCGTCACATAATATACGTCCTTATAGCGCTTGCAGGCCTCCTTCATCAGTTCCCCGACACGCTCCTGACGGGCACGTTCGAACTTCTCCACAGCCGTGTTGAAGTTGCGACGCTCGCGGTAGATGGTGCGCTGGAAGATGAGGGGCACGCCGGGATGGGCCTTCTGCAACTTCTCGATGAAGGGGAAGAGGCGCTGCTCAATCTCGGGGATGCTGGGGTTCGAGAAGGTGTCGAAGACGAAGGCATCGGCCTGTGCGGCACAGAGCACGTCGCAGAAATACGGCTGCAGCTTGCAGTTGCCCGAGCAGCCCAGGCTCACGACGTGCAGTCCCGTGGCACGCTCCAGCTGCAAGGGGTAGCTCATGCCGGTGCGCGAGGTGCTCACTCCGTGAGTGAAGCTGCTGCCAAAGAAGACGATACGATGACGGAATGGATTGTCCATAGGCTCTATGGTAGCCCCCTCCTGCACACCGATTTTCAGGCCCTTCACCTCGCTGTACATGGGCAGGTAAATCATACATTCCTTTTCCGTATTGTCCATGTCGCGGTTCAGTATGACGTTGCTGTCCAGGTTCTTGTCGCCAGCCACGGCGCTATTGGCATAGAGCCAGCGTCCGTCCTTGCGGATGTAGAGGTCGTAGCCGCGTGCAGCGAGTCCCATCGTATTGGCGGGGAAACTCAGCTGCCCATACTGTGTCTGCACGGAGATAACAGTGGAGTTCGTGCGGAAGACACATGCGATGCCGGCACTCTGGCGCACCTGGAAGTTCTCACCCGGCGTGAAGCCATGGAAGCGACTGGTGTCCACACGATGGTACGGGATGGGGTTGTCGCTGAAGAGCCGCCCGATGAGCGTGAGGTCAGCAGCCTCGGTAAACGTGTACTTCACGTCTTTCGGTGTCTGAGCCGATGCTACCACGGCCCACACCATCAACACTAAGAAAGAAAGTCCTTTGGTTTTCATTGCGGTTTATTGTTTGTATTTGGTTAGTTATTCTCTTTCCTTTTCCCTACGCTTCTGAATCGCCATATAGCCAATCTCCGGCAGCGAGGGATGACGATTATCTTGATTCTGTAATTCCATAGTGGCGGATACTTGCTGTGCTGACCTCGACCGTTTTTCTTTAAGATCACATTTTGTGATGTTAAAATAGAAGTATGCTGGCTGTTTGCTTTCAAGGTTTCCCATTCTTCTCTTGTTAAAGGGAACATGAAATCATCAGGGAAACGTTCGATGTTTCTCTTGACAGCCTGATTAAGTGCACGGGTTTCTACACAGTATAGTTCAGCAAGGTCGGCGTCCAACATGATTTTCCGGCCACGGATCTCGTAAATCCTGCGCTTTATCGGTTCTAAGTCATTCATCTGTTCTTTCTGCCACAAATAGTCATGTCACATTATCCTCACTCCGCCTTCACCAGCTTGAACAGCTTGTCGCTGGGGCGTATCTTTTTCGGCAAGGGGATGCTGATGTGCTGGCCCTGGACGGCGGTCTGGACAGGACGAAGGTCGAAGCGTATCTCCTCGACGGTGGACTCCAGGGCGCCGGTGGTAGGACCGGTGACAAGGATGCGGTCGCCCACGCTCAGGGGCGAGGCTTCTATCTTGAATTCGGCCACGGCCAGACGGTTGTAGTACTTCACGCCTCGGCCCACATAGACCTTGCGTTCGGTGGCCATCGACCCGTGCACCTCGCTCCATTCGCCCATCGTCTGCCCCAGGTAGTAGCCATCCCAGAAGCCGCGGTTGAAGACGCGGGCCAGGCGGCGGTCCCATTCGTCCTTCCGCTCCTCGGTGAACGTGCCGTCCTGTACGGCCTGGATGGCCTCGCGATAGCAGCGCACGACGGTATCCACATATTCGGGTCCTCGTGCACGTCCTTCTATCTTGAACACCCTCACGCCGGCCTGCATCATGCGGTCCAGGAAGCGGATGGTCTTCAGGTCGCGCGGCGACATGATATACTTGCGGTCGATGTCCAGCTCGGTTCCCGTCTCGCGGTCGCGCACGGTGTATGTGCGCCGACAGAGTTGCATGCACTCGCCGCGGTTGGCGCTTCGCCCGGTGTTGTCCAGGCTGAGATAGCACTTACCGCTCACGGCCATGCAGAGAGCACCATGGCAGAACATCTCGATGCGCACGAGCTCCCCCGAGGGGCCGCAGACGTTGCGGCGTGCTATCTCCCGGTGTATCTCGCCCACCTGGTCGAGGTTCAGCTCGCGGGCCAGTACCACCACATCGGCAAACTGGGCATAGAACTCGAGCGCCTCGATGTTGCTGATGTTGAGCTGCGTGGAGAGGTGTACCTCCTGCCCTATCTGGCGACAGTAGAGCATGACGGCGATGTCCGAGGCGATGACTGCCGATATCCGGGCCTCGCGGGCTGCGTCCAGGATGCGGCGCATGAGCGGGAGGTCTTCGCCGTAGATGATGGTGTTCACCGTCAGATAGCTTTTCACTCCGCAACGCCGGCATTCCTCAGCAATATACCGCAGGTCGTCAATGGTAAAGGTGGAGGC
>Ga0256407_10009189_pt1 | contig 14217 bp, 15 predicted proteins | sample RumenRJG_04DNA_FD_193489 | JGI IMG/M metagenome (GOLD analysis project Ga0256407, IMG submission 193489) | Bovine rumen microbial communities from Lethbridge, Alberta, Canada - RJG_04 | ecosystem: Host-associated > Mammals > Digestive system > Stomach > Rumen | place: Canada: Alberta... | reverse complement strand
AGGCGAACCCGTTTGTCGAGTTCGACATCCCAGAGGTTGCGTTCCCCATCATTGAACGGCTCAAGGGGACCGATGGCCATCTTAACCTTTGGCGAACGAGCGTGAAGACCCTGTGCGTGATCTATGGCAATTATGCCCGTGCGTTCCGCCGCCGCCATGGCTATGCCGGGCTGACATACTACTCGGCACGCAAGTCGTTCGCCCAGCACGCTTTCAATCTCGGCATCAGCGAGAGTGTTATTGACTACATCCTCGGCCACTCGCTTGGCAATAGCAAGTCCTGTCTGTACTCATACATCAAGGTAACCCCCGCCATGGCGACCGACGCCGTGCGAAAAGTATGTGATTTTATCGCAGGAACAGAAAATTTTGACTAACTTTGCAGCGCATTTGGTTCATCTGCAAAGGTGAATTAAAATGTTTGACTTGTGTGACACCTGGCCGTGATGGTTCGGTGTCACTTTTTTAACAAGTTGCCGGCGATATGTTAACTTTTTACAAAAAAAGTAACACAAGGGCGAACCTTATGTTACTTTCTCGGTAATATTAGGCGTAACGCAAGAATACCTTAGTGCTGTTGAAAATGCGTTGCGCCCCTGCTTTTGCCCGGCAGGGGCTTTTTTATAAGCCGCTGAAGTCAATCTTCAGCCCCAGTGCCTTGCAAATCTTGTTTAGGATGTCGATGCTAACGTTGTACTTGCCATTCTCTATTTTAGTGATGTTCTGGTACGACACGCCGCAGATCTCGGCGAGGTCGCGCACCGACAGTCCCTGCGTCTTCCTCGCCGTTGCGATGAGCGAGCCGATGCGTACGCGGTTGGCATACCGCGACCGCTCGTCCCTGTCGTCCAGCAGGTCGGCATGGTAGAGTTTGAGCCAATCACCGAGTTCACGCACGGCGGTGGCGGCATCCAGCGGTGTCATACCCTCAGGCGGCAGATATTCCACACTGTCGGGATAGACGCCCACCATGAACTCAAATACCATGCCCGTCATGCAGTCAGAGGCAATAATCCAGCCTTCGCGCTCCGACGGCGTGAGGACGAACCGTTTCGGGTCATCGGGCACATCCTCATGTCTGCCGATGCAAGTAATGTCAACGTTCTTCACGTCGTCATGCGATGCGATAAATTCGACCGCCTGCTCGTTTGTCATTATGCGCTGGAGCGCATCACTCTGGCTCCATGCGGCGACTTTGGAATCTATTTTGTCGCCATCGTTAAATGTGATGATTACTTTGTACTGGTTCATATCTCTGCTTTTGAAAATTCCCTATTGCTAAATAACTCGGCAAGGCCCGAGAGTTGTTTGAAGCGCAACAACTCATCAGCGTCCATACCTATCTCTTTCATGATCCAGGCGTCGCTCATACCTGCTTTCTTCAACTCGCTGACAATATTCATCATCAACTCTATCGAATGGCTGCCTCGAGCGCGATTATGCCGTATGGTGCTGGCCATGCGATTGCTCTTATCCTTGTCTATGATACTGCACGGAAGCTTCCCGCCCTCTCGCTCGTAGATGTCGCGATGCAGCAACATGGTGGTGTAGCGATGATAGCCGTCAACTATCTCATATTTGCCATTGCCAAGCGGATAAACCACAATCGGCATGGTGTAACCATCCTCCTTGATACTCTCATATAGCAACTTCATCTCGGGAGGTGCCACATGGTTTGGATTGTAGCTGTTCGCCTGAATATTCTCAATGGGGATGGCCACAATATTGTAAACTGGTGATTTCATAAGTCCTTATATTTTTCTTGAATAGCCTTTCTTCTTCTCATCTCGTCTTTGGTCAGTGAGAAACCCATGTACTTGCAAAGGTGGTCGTTCTTGATAATGCAGATACACATCCGCTTATAGGTTGGTATCTCCTTGAACTCCTTGATGTCGATGTCGTCCAGGTAGTCCATCCTCACGGGTTTCTTGCTGGTCTTGTAGTTGGTGCTCTCGCCAACCGTTATATCCACTCCGGCGGCTCTCAACTCGGCGATTGTCTCCTCGGAGAGGCATCCGCCGCGCTCACGCCAAAACTTGATACTCACGCCGAGTTTGTAGAGGTAGTTGTTCCTCGTTTCCTCTGGCAGTGTACCAAGCAGGAAGTACATATACTGCTTCCATGTGAAGTGCGGCGGCTTGGTTATCTTCTTCCAGCCCATAGCCGTGGTCCCTCCATACAAGCCGGTGAAGTTAACCCCGTTGACCCTGCCAACAAGCAGCCCCCATGTGTCGGGCTCCAGCACCTTGTACAGCTTTAGCGCATCCTGTGCGCAGTCGTTGAATGGGGACGCGACACGCATCTTAGCCAACGGAACACCGGCAAGATACATGAGGTCGTACACTTTGTTGTAGTCGTAACCGAAACGTGCATTGGCTGTCCATACATCCTCAACAGTCCAGTCAAACAATGGGTACGCGTTGACGAGGTTGTCGGTGATAACGGTTGTGTAACGCATACCCTTATATTCGTTGACCGCCATTCGCCTGTTCATTGTGCGCCATCGGTTCAAAGACTCCTGCGTGCGTATGCCGACCAGGAAACACACTTTCTTGCCGGGATAGACAGCCTTGCCAAACTTAATGTTGAAGTCGTAGTCGCTAATCTCGTAGTCAAAGTTCCACGGGAAGTTGTTCTCGTTGATGACGTGCTTTGTCGGCATCGGCCGGCACCATATTGATTTCTCGCTCATCTTCCACGGCTGCCAGTACGCCTGAAACATGGACGTTGAGCACTGGGCCTTGATGGGTAGGCACACGCGGAAGCCCTCCACCTCGGCAGGCAACGCGTCAAATACCCTGTCAACATATTCGGTGGTCTTGGTGTACTGAGCCTCATAGTCCATGTGGTAAACTGCAAGTCTGCCGAGGTTGCCCGTGCGTCTGGCATAGTCCATCGTGATCGAGAGCAATACACCGCTATCCTTGCCGCCGCTGAACGACACCACCACCTTGTCGAACTCGCTGAAAACGAAATCCAGCCGTTGTATCAATGCGTCATATACGTTCATAGGTCTTGCTGCAGTTGTTCTTTGGTTGCTTTCTTGAAATACTCGCTCATCGACACTTTCTTGTCGATGTTGCGGTCTATGAGTCGCTCAAGCCCCACATCGCCAGTGAGGTCGAAGTAGAGGCAGTCGCGCTCCTGACCGGTGCGGAACGTGCGCCGTGTTGACTGGGTGCGCAGCGCGTAGTCCCACACCTTGTCGAAATAGATGGTCACGTTGTACTCTTGCAGGTTCAAGCCGAGGCTGTCTTTTTGGTACGACAACACCAGGCACTCGGGAAACAGTCGCTCACACAGCTCACGGCTCTTGATGAACTTACAGAAGATGATCGTCCGCTTGGGGTCTACATCATCCTCGGCAAGGATACGCCGAACCTCCCTCACCTTGTCGGGCGTGCAGCAGTAGGTGTGCTGCATCTTCTGCGTCATTTCAAGGAAGATGTTGTTGTTGCGCAACAACAACATCTCGTCATCAAGGAACTTCTCTTTGATGCGCTGATACTCGATGTAACTCTCCTCGTCGATGCAGTAGAGGTAACCTCTGTAGTGCTGTGTGATGTTCAACTTGAGGTCTGCTTTGAACACATAGTGACGGATGAGGGAATACAGGTAGTCCACGTTCTCGTACCCCGTTATGAACTCCTTGGTGTAACTTCTCCATCCATTGGTTTTGGTGACTCTGGTCCACTCGCAGAACGTGTTCTTGAACTGGGCCAGCGACATGTTTAGGATGAGCGGCGAGAGGAATTCCATCTGCGACCACAAGTCGAGCAGGTTGCGGCTCAGTGGCGTGCCGTTGAGGATGAGCTTATACTCTACCATCTTGCCAATCTCGAGCAGCCGTTTGGTGCGCTTAGCCTCAGCGTTCTTAATCTTTAAAGACTCATCGACAACCACGAAAGGGCAGGCGTGCCGCTCGAGCTCGTTGACGGCCTCCAAGTAGATGCGGTCACTGCCGCTGATGCTTTCCACACCGACATACTTGACAGGCATCTTGAACCCGCCCTGGTTGGCCACCTCGGCAGGAACGTGACCTTGCCGAATGGTCTGCAATGGGCCTACCCACAGCACGAAGTCGCATGGAGAGGCGTTGACGATGTCAACCGCCACCTTCGTCTTTCCGGTGCCGGCCTCCATGAACAACGCACCCACCTTCCACTCAGCGAGATGGTTCTTGGCATCAATCTGATGTCGCAGATCTATCATCACGCAACTCGTCAATCTCATTGTTCTCCACCGGGTCGACCCTCTCGGGAGTGTGATGTGTCACACTCTCAACAAACATCGGTAACTCGGCTTTCTGATGGTAGTAGCCAAGCCAAAAACGACCACCATTAGCATCTTCAAGCACCTTCTCGGGCCAGCCGTTAGTGTTGACCTTCGAGATAATCTCCATGCGGATGTCGGCGAAATTGGTCTTATAGCGGTCGTAGCGCGTCAGCAGAGCGGTGTTCTGCCGGATATTGTCCAGCTGCGCAGCGCGCAGCTGCTCATTGTTACTTCTCTCCACTACCGCAACGTAGCGACCGAGTAGGTAGTACTGGTTGGTGTTTGTTTTGTCTAATGCCATAGTTATTTTTTTAGTTGGTTGATTTCGTTGTTTTCTTTCGCTTCAACTTTCTCGGGGTGATGTCTCTCAATCGTGTAGTCGGGCAGCCGGTTGCCATTCTCGTCGAACCAGGCCTCCTTCTTGTCGCTCCACTGGATGCTCTTCTTCGGCAGGATCCACGCAGCAATCCAGTATGCCTCGCACTTCTGCACCTCATAGTCGGGGCCGAACACCTGTGATACAGGTATGATGTCCTCGCTGCCGTCGAATGAGCGCACCCTGTAAGCCTTGTCGCTTATCTTGCGCATGGACTCCATGCGCACACTATAGCACTTCGTTCTCATGACTGATAGCCGTTGTATGTGCAAACGTCAATGACTCTTCTCCCCTCACGCGCACACTCCTTGCGGTAGTTGTAGTCCATGTGCTTGCCACGGCAATGGGCATACCAGCCGAAGCGGCCAGCGCCACGGTCGTCAGCAAGGCGGCAAAGTGCAAGTGCCGTCTCTTTGGGAATGTTGACTACTTCAAGGGTGAAAACTTTGTGCTCGCCGGCTTTCAGGGATTTGCGGAATCCCTTCTCGTCGCCGACGACCTGAATGGGATGGCTTTCGCCAATAGGATAGATTGTAAACATTTGTTTGAGTGCAGAATTTATCGTGTTGCCCCCACGTTTAAGTGATTTTGATGCTGCAAAGTTAATCATTTATTTTTGTTGTACGCAAATTTGCGCACAATTATTTTTCAAAATAGGCTAACATTTAACTTTTCTTTACAATTCAAGCCTGGTTTAGGCAAATTTTGCTCCCGACATTGATGTCGCCAGCAAATAAAACCGCCCCGACTTTCGCAAGCAGGGGCGGTTGTGTTAAACCTTAAAAATTTTGCTATATGAAACGACGTATGAGCGTGAATAATGGTTTGCGATATACGACTACTGTACCGAACGCACAGGCACCCACAAGCCACCAAAACGCGTCCAGACGGAATTTTTCCCACGGAGTCAACGGTTTCTCCACCGGCATGGGGACCTTGACCTCCCTGTTGCGGTATATGACTTGCGTTTTGGTCTCCACCGGCTTCTCGAACGGTACCGGCACGCTCTGCGGCTTGGTGGACAGTTTGTGCGACAACGTGCCGTCCTTGTTCACGGCGGCGCGGCTCACCGCCCAGTCGTTCTCCAGCACGCTCACGCTGTCGTGTGTGACGATCTGCGCCGTCTGCACCGGCACATCGAAGAACAATGTGTCGTGGACGTAGTGAATGCTGTCGTGCGTCTCGATGACGGTGACCTCCCTCACGACTTCTTTCGGTGACCTGCACCCACTCATCAGCAAGGTTATGACAACCAAGAAGACGACGAGCAACAAGGTGAGGCAGCCTCCGGCGAGGATGGCCTTCGCCTCGGCACGTTCTTCGGGGTCTAATTGTGGTCTCATGACAGCGAATTGAGGTAGTTGATGATGCCTTCAACGTGCAAGTCAAAAATCTTCTTCTTGCCCTCCTCGCTCTTGAGGATTGCAAGGTCTTCCTTGTTGTCGTAGAACAAGTTCTCGGTCAGTACCGCAGGGCAGTTGGTTTTTGCGATAATCGTGAAGTTGGCCTCCCAGTATCGGCTCTTTGGTACGCTGCGGTTGCCTTTCAGTCCACGCTCCTCAGCGGCGGCATACAACGACTGCGCAAGTCGGTGGCTCTCGTCACTGGCTACCTTAGCGCAGAACACGGAGAACCCTCTGGCATTGTACCAGCCACCGTTACCGGCAGCATTGGCGTGAACGCTGACGAGGATGACGTTCTTCCTGCCCAGCTTGGTGCACCATGTGTTGACACGACGCACGCGCTCACTGAGTGTCACATCGTGTGCGTCCTCGGTGACGATACGTTCGGCATCGTAGCCGCGTTTCTTCAACTCCTCAACCAGCGGAATGGCGATTTCGCGGTTGAATTTCCACTCGTAAAAGGTCATATCGGGCGACCTCTTTCCGGGCGTGTTCTGCCCATGCCCATTGTCAATCAGAATTTTCATTTTTCTCGTCTTTTAACTCGGTTAAATCAATATCGAAGTGTCGGGCGGTCTTGTCAACCATGATTTTCTGCAACCACCGCCAAAACTTGCTGTCGGCTTCGTTTCGGCAACTGCTCTCGTTCTCCATGATTGACCATGCTTGCTCAAAGCAGATAACGCCTGTGACGATGTACGACAGCGGTATCTCCACATGGAGGAACACCCAGTGCTCGCACAGGAACGCCAGCAGGATCAGCGCGAGCCGCTTGGGAATGGTGGTGGTTATCACCTTACCGAAAGCGAAGCTCGTGAACTTCGCCGCGGTGCGCTTGGCCTTTTCGGGGTACTTCTTCTTGACGCGCTTGTCGAGTTGGTAAGCCGTCCAGGCGTCATACACAATGAACACTATCGCCACTATGATGAGTGGGAATGTCGGGGAGAACTCGCCCACAAGCCAGCCGAGCCAACCGCCTATGGCGACGAATGCAGCCTTCCAAAAGTTCAAAAAGTCTGTCATAGTCGTATTTTGTTGGTTGTTTGTCGTTGTTGTCCAACAAAAGTAACAACTATAATTGCTGCATCGGGAGATGCCTGAATTCTTGAACAGGCTTTTTCGACGCAAAAACAACGAAAATGGCTGAAATTACGCAGATTGTGATTTTTATCAATCCACTTCTCGTATCTTTGCGCCAAAAACTATGGACGCAAACAAAGCATTTGACCACTACCGCCAGCACCTCTCTCGCATAGTCAAGCCAAGCACAAGAGAGGACTACAACAAACGCCTCGCCATGCTGTCGAAATTCTGCGCCATGCACAATGCCACCACCATTGAGGACATCGACTTCACGCAGTTCCTCGAGTGGGTGTTCATCGACCGGGGTGTTGCTCCTCGTACCCACAACAACTACCGCACATGGTGCCTGTCGTTCTGCAAATGGCTGCGCCTGCAGCATTACATCGCCGGCGACCCGCTGCTCGATGTGTCGCCGCTCAAAGAGCCGCCGAAGGTACGCCAGCCTCTGCCACCGAGCGAACTCAAACGTGTGCGAGACTATCTCTACGAGCACAACAAGCACTACCTCCTCGCCGTGATGATGGAATACTATTGCTTCATCCGCCCAGACGAGCTGAGCAACATCCGCATCGGCGACATCGACACGAAATCACACTCAATCTATGTCCGGGCAGAAATCAGCAAAAACGGCAAGGCCGAGTTGGTTGGCCTCAACAATGCTGTGCTGTCGCTGATGCGAGAGCTGCACATCCTGCGCTCGCCGAAAGATTGGTACTTGTTCAGTGAGCGGTGCCGTCCTGGGGCAACGAAGCTGCATAGCCGCATGTTCCGCGACCGATGGGCTAGGTTGCGCAAACGCCTCGGTCTCCCTAAGGAATACCAGTTCTACTCGCTCAAAGACTCAGGCATCCGTGACCTAGCCAATGCCGAGGGCATCGTCATCGCTCGTGACCAAGCAAGGCACAGCAGCGTGGCTATTACCAACAAGTATCTGCAAGGTCGTGACCGCCCGGTACACAAGGAAACGATACATTTCAAAGGTGCGCTGTGAGGCGAGCGCCCTCTCCGCGGAGATGGGCAAGGTGCTGGGGCAGAGCATGACGGCCAATCGGGTAGTAAATGGTGGTGAGACATTTGTTGAGAAAAAGAATGACGACATCCCGACTGATGGTCTTGTGATTTCATTGCGCTCTATCTATGGCACTGAACAAGATGGGCTGTGGACAAATTCTGTAGACAGCACAAGCGCATATAGCCCAACAATGACGCGAGGGGTATTTGAACGTGGTATTTGCTCTCAACCATACTTGACATTCACGGTGCAAGAGTTCAATGATTTGTGGGGTGGCAATGAGTTTACTTTTGTTTTAAGATTCAGCAGGGTGAGAAGAACTGGATATACAACTGTTATTGCGAACGGTAAAATAGAGGGCTCGTCTAATTTATACCCCTACATCTATTATAGTAATCCAGAGAATAAAATTGGTTGTACACTTGCTAATATTGGGGGTAATTTTAACAATGTACTCCTAACTGAAGATAACGACCAAAAAATGACTTATGTTGTCAGAAAAGGTATTGGATATACTGATATATTCTTCAATGGCGTATTGCATCAACATAAGACTTATAGCACTGGCAATGTTCCCCCAACTATCGGGAGTGATTGTTCGATGAATTTAGACAGATTCGATGTGTATGATATTCTGTATTATACAAGAGCTTTGACCGACAATGAAATAATTGATTTAAGCACTTATTGATTATGGAAACAAAGATGTCAACAAGAGTCCTAATGGACTCAAATGGTGTTGCAATATCACCAAAAGTGTTAAGTAAAGATGTTGTTGTCAAGCAAGGCGAATTGTCTTTTAAAGATGCCAGTGTTTTGCTTTATAAACAAACATCACTCAAGGGCAAGACTATCATCTTTGACGGAGATAGCATTACAGAGGAAAATTTCCGTTCTGCGCGACCATGGCACAAATATCTTATGGATTGGTATGGGTTCAATGACATCAATGTTGGTGTTAGTGGCACAGGATTAGTCAAACCGAGCGGCAACAAGGTTGGTGCTATAGCACGTTTGCCTAATTACACGACAGATTGCGATGCTTATGTGTTCATGGGCAACATGAATGACGGTACATCAAGCGGTGGTATATCGACCATTGGCACTAAAGGGAGCACGGATACATCAACTTTGTATGGCGCACTCAAGGTGTTTTTTGACGCATTGATTGAAAAATATCCTCTTAAACCATTGCTAATGATTTCGTCGTCGCCACGCAGCCAAGTAGGAACGCTCGGTAAATGCTATGGCAGTGACGCGTGGTTCGCCGAATGGGTGAAAGTATGGAGAGAGATGTGTACTGACTACGGGATTGCGTTTCTTGACCTTTACAGCGGAATCGGTGGGCTGCGTCCTTGGAACAATGAAAATAATCTGGAATATTTCTCTCCTGATGGTACTGGTTCTGGTAGTTATTCTGCCGATGGCATCCACCCAAACAGCAAAGGTCACCTAATCATGGCACGTTATGTGTCTTCTTTCATTGTTGACAATATTTATTGATTGGCAATGACACATACGCTGATAGGCATGAGCCATAGCCAGCAGCCGGCTCATGTCTATCAGTGTCTGTGTCATGCCTCTTTACACTATTGGTTCTAGTGTATCTGCGTCAACTGTGACTATCTCCCATCCTGCTGGCACACCACTCTCCCCTCTTGTTGTCCAAGTACCGCTTGTCACAAACGTGCCGCCAGAGCCGGTTGGCACACCACGCGCCCACTGTAGTGTTACAATGCCACCATACTCGCCATTAAGGATTGTTATCTTCCTCAACGATGTGCAGCCCATAAACATACGCTGCAGCTGCTGCTGTTGCGTAAGTATGCGGTGAGGTCTAATAATCGGACTCTCTACCAATGATGTGCAACCGTTGAACATATCGCCATATGCTCGATTAGGTATAACATCGGCAGGTAGCTCGCTCGGTGGGCTCACGAGCGATGTGCATCCCATAAACATGGCATCGTACGCGCTTGCGCCTATGTTTGTCGCCGGCAGTTCGGGCGCGGCCACAAGTGCTGTGCATCCATTGAACATTCTAGCAAACGATGAGCGCCCCACTATAGTCGCAGCCGCCAGGAAGTTTCTCGCCACGTTGACCAATGTCGTGCATCCCATGAACAATGCGGCATACTCGCTCCCCCATCCATCAGCCGAAAAGGCAAACTTCGTGTCGTTGGTGTCATTGCCATAGAGGAGTGCCAAGATGTTTCCGGCCACGTTGAACCGCCCAGTGGAGTTGAATCGCGAGGTGTCATCAACCTCTACTCCTATGCAGAACCGGTCGCCTTCACCTCGCCACCATACCGATTCTCCGGCATGGACGGTCGGTGTCTGTATGGTTATCGTTTCGTTGTCGACATTCTCTGTAGTAGTCCACGACCTGCCGTTGTCAAGCGAGTATCTGACGCGTTTTAGTGCATATCGGTTAACATTCATCCCGACAGTCAGCGAGAACACGCAATCTTCCAAGGCTGTGAACGTGACCACGTCTTCTTTGGTGAATCTGTTGATTCGCTTGACCGGCGGACATAGCGTTGCCAACCATTGGGCTTGTGCTGTCAATGCTCCCTGACTGTACACCACCGCCCTGTCTAGTTGCGCCCCACTCGGCTCTATTGTTCCGACAGAGCTGTAGTCGTACTCCTCGAACTTCCCCTCAAACATGAATCTCATGGCTCTTTCCGGGCGAGTGGCTGGTGATGTTGTCCCGACAGTCGTGCAGCATACAAGTCTGTTGCCCACATATCCGCCGTCGTAAGGTGAATAATCCCGCACGTTGGTTGAATTGGGTATTACTCTGCGCAATACCGCGCCATCCTCTGTTGTCGGGAAAGCGCCGGGGTAAGGTATCGTGCAGTCATAGACACTATTGTAAGCCAACCCGGTCGTGAACCCCAGCGCGTTTGTTGTGGGTGCAGTGCCTATATATGGCGATGTCTTGAACCACGCTTGTTCTCTGTTAAGTATCCCGCTGCTGTTGCAGACATAGTGTGGGTTCTCGTTGCGCTGCATGTCGTAGTAGGCTACGACACACGCGTTGTTGCATCTGAGGTCGCTTCCTCCAGCCACGTTGATGAAGAATGTGATGGCGATAAAATCGGTGGTATAGACCAATGCGGGGCAATGATAGTCGGTCTCGTTGCCATAGTTGTCCATGGTGAACACCTTTAGCTTATTAATCGTTGTCTCGTTTCCGAAATCAATTGAGCCGAATGTCAGCGATCTGTCGGGGCGATTGATGGCGGCAAACAACAGTGTGTCTTTGGTGGCAACCAAGCTACAGTCGCTGTTCAGGTTCGGCAGGTTCTCGCACAAGACGCTCCATGTGCCATCTGTGCCCTGCCGCAGCAGCAGCCCCAGAGCGTCATCCCTCCTGATGGCGGCATAGAGCTTGCCCTGGAACTTGGCGAAAGTCGCCTCGCAGTGAGCAATGGTGTAGTCTTCATCGATGTCGAATGTGTGTTCCAAAAAGTTGATACCACCGTCAGTCGACACCCAGTATCGCCCTCCATCGCCATCGTCTCCGACATACATCTTCCCGTCTATTATCCACAAGCCATAGATGTTCCTCGGCTTGGTGACCACCGACTGCTGCTGCCATGTGTTTCCCCTGTCCTCGCTTTTGAAGACATACAAGTCATTGATTGTCCAATAGTTCCCATCGCTGTCGATGTCAAAGGCGAGATTTGTGTGCTTGTTGTTAGCGACCGGCTCAAACTCCGCAATCAGTTCTTTCTCGAGCACATTGTATGGGTTGATGGCCCACAGCTGCGAATTGATATAGTCGCCGTTGCCGTGTCTTGTGCGATGACACTGCATGAACATGATGCGCCCACGCACGCTGTCGTAGTGGGCGCAGTTCGGAGCCCACGCATTATATCTTTCCGTCAGATTATCGCCAACACCATAACCCACGTCAAGCCAATGCTTGTCAATGTACGGCAATTCCATACCAAGCGACTCAAATAGTGAGTAAAGCGATATTATCTTCTTGTCTAGCACAGCACCTTGCTCGGCACCTAGAACATCCGTCTCCTCACCACCAAAAAGGTCATTAACTATCTCAACCTTGTCCATTTTCTTCACTTCAAGCTCCTTGCCCATCTCGGCGGAGAGGGCGCTCGCCTCACCACCTGTCGTCAGGTCGTTCACCACTGGAATTTCGATGTTGCCAATCATGCCTTTCAGCACCTTCCCCTGCTTTGCAGAAAGAACCTTATCTGCAGCATCCGAATCCAAGTCATCGACAATCTCAGTTTCTCCCAGTGGTGTGCCGGGGTTGCCCTTGGGACCCTGAAGTTGTGCGCTCTGCCACTTGCCGCCAAGCGTGTCGCCACCCTCACCCACATAGACGTAGAGTGTGCTTTCGTCAGCGAGGACATACGCTTTCATCTGCTCTTCTGGGGTCGGTTCTTCTGGGAGGTCGTCAGTGCTCTCTATCACTACCCAACCCTTGATGCTCTCCTGAGTGACGACCACGGCAGAAGCAACAAGTTCCTTCAGCTTGGAAAACGCAATTTTCTTCCCACCGCTAACCTCAAGGCTGTCAGAGTTGGCAAGCGAGGTTACAGGGGTCAGCTGGGCAATCGTCTTGCCGTTGGTCTTCAGTGACTGAATGACCGCGGCAACTACTGTCTGCAATTCATTTTCGGTCATAAAACTTATAGATTAGGGGATTAATACATAATTACTTTCTTCGTCTGTGTTGTTGAGGGTGGTTCGGTTAGTGTCGAACGATACGCCCTCAATGTTGCCCATCACACGGCGGATGGCGATTTGGTTAGCCGTCTCAATCGTCGCGTCAAGCACCTGCGCCTTGCGCAACAGTTGCGTGAACACGAATGAGTCCAGCCCGTCAACGAGCACATTGATATTCGGCACTTCCGTTTCGTTGCGCACATAGCGGTCGCCGTTGAAATACACATACGAGCAGCACAGCAGGCGGTTCAACATTTCGCCGTACCATACCGGCACACCGAGCGCACCGCCCAGGGTGAACGTCTTCATCGTGTAGTCGCTGGCGAACAACTCCACCACATCCTCACGCTGCGTGGTGAACTGCTCGTTGCTCACGCCGAACTGCCTGCCTCCGGCCTTGAACCCGCCCGGCACACGGAAGTCGAAGAAGTACGGCATATAGTCGATGACCGACACCACGTCCTCACGCTGCTTGTTGTCCTTGAACCTGTACTGGATGAGCGTGGTCTTGGCCAGCGTGGCCGCATCGTCGGTGACACGGAACTCGTCGCACGTCACGTTGAGCGAAGACTTGAAATAGTCGTAGATACGGATTTTGTAGTGGCCTACCGTCAAGCCCCGCAGGGTGGCGAAGAACAGTTTCTTGTCGCTGTTCATCACCCACGTCTGCCACGACACGTTGCCGATATGACTGCCGGTGTGCGCGTCGAGCAGGGCGCAGTCGGGGGCCACATCATCAGCCTCGGCGATGATTTCAATCAATATCTGGTCGGTGGGTGCGAACACTTGGACGTATCGGGACTCCAAGCCGTCGCTCTCGTTGGCCTCACCGAAATGCAAGGGTGTGAATGGACTTATCTTCATAGTGCTGTAATTTCCTTCACGATTAGTGTGTACTCGGCAGCGTTAATCTTGCCGAAGCGTGACTCCACCTCCTGGATGTAACCTGTGTAGCGGAACCCGCCGTAATCCAGTTGCACAAGGCCGTTTGGGTCGGCAGGCATTTCGTTGTCATCGGTGCTGAAGGTAAGCTCACCGGCGGTGAACAGCGCATTGCTGCAATTCACGTCGGCCAGCGCGTTGTCCCCGTCGCTGGCGGTCATCGTCAGCAGCACATCGGCGCCGTTGCCCTGAACTGCGATGAGCCCCTCGTTGTTGGCCACACACACGGCGGGAGAGTAGACCTCGTTGTTCGTGGGCCAGTAGCCTGTGGTGGTCAGTGTGGTCATGTGCAGCACGAACACGTCATTGTCGGCCTTGTCATCGGTAGTCTCCTCCTCACGCTTGCGCAGGGAGAACTCAATGCCGTATGCGTCGGCACGGAACTTGCTGTCCAGCGTCATCTTGTTGTCGGTGACGGTGTA
>Ga0256407_10009188_pt1 | contig 14219 bp, 12 predicted proteins | sample RumenRJG_04DNA_FD_193489 | JGI IMG/M metagenome (GOLD analysis project Ga0256407, IMG submission 193489) | Bovine rumen microbial communities from Lethbridge, Alberta, Canada - RJG_04 | ecosystem: Host-associated > Mammals > Digestive system > Stomach > Rumen | place: Canada: Alberta... | reverse complement strand
ATGGCGGAGGGAGCGCGATGAGGGGCGATGAAATGAAAAAGGGCAGTGCGCTCCTGATAGTGCTCGGCATGGTCGCCTTTATGGTCGTGTCGGCCGTCGGTTTCGCCGTGTTCATGCGGCACAACCGAATACCGTCGTCCTTCCTTCGCCGCAGCACTGCCGCGCGCGAACTCGCAAGGGCGGCTCTTGCCTGCGCGATGAGCGACATAGAATCGGCGATAGAAGACAATCCGTATCCTGGACTGGGCAACAACGGAGAGGGGCAGAACCGCTGGATAGGGCGTGGACGTGTTTTCGCCCCCCATGATGTTTCCGAGGACTCGACCGTCTCGACCCTTACGCTTGAGGGCCTTGCCTATCTTCCCCCTCCGATGATCAACGACGTGCGCTACTATTCACGCCGCACCTCGACCGCACAGTGGAAGCGCCTCGACTACGATTCAGGGCGTTACGCCTTCTGCGCCGTCAACGTGTCAGATTTCTTTGACCTGAGTCGGGTGTATGCCGACCGCCCGCGTGGCAGCGGAGACCAGAACCTCGTGTCGCTTGCCTATCTCTTTGAGGATGGCGGTCACAGGAACTGGGGAGAGATGGACCCCATAGACTTCCAGGACAAGCTAAACGAGATCATAAGTGAGAAATCTCTTGTATCGTTGGCAGACTACAACTTGGCGCTCAAGTCCCATGGCAGCGACCTCGTTTCGCCTTTTGTCGAATACATAGAGCAGAACGGGGCGAACGGATTCTACAAAGATGTAAGAACAACCGACAAGACTAATCCAGAATATCTCAGATACGCCCTGCAGCGCTTTGTAGTCGACGGGTACTCCGAACGCGAGAGGGAAGAGTGGTTCGATGACCGCGCAGCCGGCGGGAATGCGAACGCTGGCAACCCGTTTAATCTTCAGGACCTTGACATCTCTAAACGGGAGAACCAGCCGTTTCCAGAGCTTCTCGATGGCGACAGCGAAACGGAAAACGACTACTCTGCAGGCCGCATCTGTGACATTGACACAAATTTTCTGAGCCAGCGGCTCAGGCAAATTAATCCCTGCGAAGCCATCGCGCTCTATGACTATCTTGACCGTGACAACATCCCTGCTTCCGTCGCCGTGCCCACAGTTGAGAGGACGCCGATGATCGTCGGTGTCGAGATCGACGCCGACAGCGATCTCAAGGTCGAGATTGCGGAGGAAGAGGGGGACAAATCGGAGCAGATGGCCGATGGCATCAGGACAACACGAAAGACGGTCACATATTACCCGAAATTCTCTGGCAACATCGATGTGAACACAGGATATGCATTCCCCTTCAAGTACCGCAAGGAACTCAATGCAAATGCCGGCGACTTCAGCGCGGAGGCCGTGGCGTATATGTATGCCATGCCCGACGGCGCAAGCCGGAAATGCCGCACCCCGATTGATGGGGTGATGAAGGAATGGCAGGATTCCGGCAACGGCAGCGTGAATTTTATAACTAGCGGGCCACAACAAGGGATGTTCGAGATTTCGTCCCGCAAGATGACGACGAAGCTGCCTACTACCATCGACAAGCCCGAGGACGCCGTCTCGAAAAGTGGCGGAACGTTCCACGATGTGCAGCTTGAGTTCACTGGTTTTGACGGCACGGAAGGCAATGTGAAAAGCGGCGGCTACATTGCAAAGTTCTTCCTGCGAAAGCGTGAAAGGCAGCAGGATGGCGTCTGGGTTACCATTTCAGTGGGCGAGGACGGATGGGAGATCGATCCAGAAAAAAACGGAGGAAAACCGGAATTCAAGCTTACAGCTCTTGATTTTGATTCTGGGAAGATGAAGTCAGTTGAAATCGGCACAGCCTATCGCTGGGGGCTTTCACTCGCCGTCCGTCTTTACGACAAGAACAACAACCTAGTCGATATGGCCCCTGCGCATGTGAACGACGACAATGAAGCACCGTCGGGGGACTTCAAGATGTGGCTGGGCTCGCTTGGTCGTCCGGTTCTTCGGTTTGAAGGCACTCAAGACGCGGGATTTACTGTCGAAGACGGCATCGATGGCTATAGAGCCCTCAAGAAAAAGGCGTCGGAGACTGCCGGCGGGAAGAAGGTCATAGAGGAAAAAACATATCTTACAGACGATCCTCGATATAATTATGCGGCCGAGAACTGGTATATGGTGTCAGCTCCAGCCGGTTCTCTTGGGGAAGCATGGCTCGGGCAGGTGTCCTGCGGCAAAACAGAAGACAAGGACAATGATATTTTCATGAGTGTATCCAACCAGGGGTATCTCCAGGATCCCGGGGAACTTGCGTTTCTGCCACGCGTCTGCGGCTTCAATCCGGGCGGCGACAACGAGATGAAGCCTGTCCAGAATGCGGCGACAGGCGTCATCCCGCCCGATCGCGACAACGTTGCGAACAATAAACAGATGTGGCGCACGTACGGCTGCTTCGGCGACCTCGGCGACGACGAGGTCGACAATCTACGTTTGGTGAGTCCGGTGAAGGGCTTCCGCGTCAACCCTTTCACGAACGACGAGATGGTGAAGTTGGCGCCGTTCTTGAACACGCCGTACGACTGGTGGGCGGCAGGGACCAATCTGTCCGATTCGGTCAAGCAGCAGATGATCGACAGGGATGGGAAGACGAGTACCCCCGAGAATGCCCTTAAGTATTCATTTGGCGAGCGCGGCGTTGAGGCAAAAGTCGAGTTTCAGTACATGGAAAAACTCGCGGATAAGATTTCTGCTGAACTTAGGGGGGGCGGCTCCGATTGGTACAACACTTGGAGGAATATGAACTGGATCGGCGGCAGCGAAACATCGATCTGCGACGTGGATATCCATCGCACGCTCCACGACGTGGACCGCAAGTTCCTCTACTCCTATTGGCGCAAGTGCTATGCGAACGCGCAGCAGCTCTTCATCGTGTTCTTCCGCGCGGAGCCTGTCGTCCTCGGCGGAGGTTCCGGAGACGGCAATACGCCAGCCCAGCTCGGTGCACGTGGTGTCGCCGTAGTCTGGCGCGATCCAATTGACGCCCAAGGGGCTGCCGCCGACGCGCCGCACCGCATGCGCGTTCTTTTCTACCGCCAGTTCGACTAAAGGAGCTTCGACATGAAAAAGGGATTTACGCTTATCGAACTTATCGTCGTCATCGGAATCATAATGGTTCTCGCGGCGTCTCTTCTTGTTGTTTCTGGCGGCATTACCGAATCTGCGCGCGCCTCGAAATGCCAGGCCAACATGCGTAGTCTATCGCAGGCCTGCTACTCTATTGCGTTGGCCGACAAGTACAAGCGCTACCCGCACGCCGGTTCCACGGAGTATGTCACCACGGAAGAGGTCAATCGCCGATATCAGAAATTCTACGGTGAGAACAAGGGGTGGATAAGCTGGCTGAGCAACACCACCCAGGACGGGGACAGCTATTACAGAAACAAGCCAACCTCGCATCGCTCTAATCAGTATGCGGGTTGCTTTGCGGACCACAACGACGTGAACTATGCGCTGACGAACGGTGCTGTATGGCGAGCCGTTGGCGGAAATACGAGCTGCTACAAGTGTCCGACCATGGTCAGAAAGTGTAAGAGTCTCAAAAAGGGTGGGGGTCGCGAAATGGCGTGGAGCTATGTCATGAACGCGGCGTTCCGCTATGACTGGAGCCACGGCGGCGATACGACCGACACGCCGGGCTCTGGCAAGACCCTCGGTTCCATTAAGCGGGCCGACCGCACGCTTCTGTTCGCCGAGATCAATCTTGACGATCTCGCCAGCGGCGCCAACGGCGATTACACCGGAGACTGCGTCCTGGAATACGACAGCGAGTCCGGCGGGAACAGGGAGCGAATCGGTTTCAACCATGCGCTCAAGAACACAATATGCGCGCACGTTACATTCGCTGACGGACATGCTGAGCGGATTGTCATGCCAAAGGGTGGTGGCGATCTGTACGAGCTAACCAAGTGGCTTTGCGAGGGTTATGACGTCCTGTACAAAAACGGTCAGTACTCTTACGACGAAAGGTCGGTAGCAGAGGAGTAGTGCGGGTGTTTGGATCATGATTTCGATAATGATAGTCGACGACCACCCGATGGTCAGGGAGGGCTTGGCCGCGATGCTCGAAAGCGAGCGCGACTTCAGCGTGAGCGCCCTTGCGGCGACTGGCGAGGAGGCGGTCGCCATCGCGGGGCTTTCGAAGCCGGACGTGGTCCTTAGCGACATCAGGATGCCAGGCATAGACGGCTTCGGCGTCCTTGCCAAGCTCCGAGAGCTTCATCCAGACATCCGAGTGCTTCTTATGGCGGGCATGCCGCTCAAGGAGGAGGAGTCGAGGGCGAGGGAAGAGGGCGCGAAAGGGTATCTCCCAAAGAACGTAGACCAGGACCGTCTCGTTGCCGCAATACGCGCAATCGCCGCCGATGGGCCGGATTTTGTATGCGAAGAATTTCAAGCCGCGCCGTCGACGCTTACTGCCCGAGAACTCGACGTTCTCAAGGAAGTCGCAAGCGGAAAGCAGCGTGACGCGATTGCCGCTTCGCTTGGAATAGGCGCAGAGTCTGTGAAGACGCACTTGAAAGGCATTATGACGAAGCTCGGCTGTCCTAACGCGACGAGCGCCGTCTCGCGGGCATACGAACTTGGCATTCTTCGGGCCTAATACATAGGGGGGCTATGAAAAAGGCGTTTCTCGTTCTTGTCGTACTCGTCGGCCTTTTGGTCGCCGCGGAGTTTGTTGTCGCCAAGTTCTGGCCTGACACAAAGGCCGGCGAATATGCCGTGATCGGGCGCGACGCCACTGTCGAGTGGTACAACGTGACGAAGGACTTCTGGGTCGAGCAGTGGCATCGCTTCCGTCCCGAGGAGTCCGAGGAGGACGCTGCGGAGGAGCCCCCGGCCGCGGAGCCCGAGGATGAGCCCGAAGAGGAGGCAAAGCCTGAAGAGCCGGAAAAGAGCGCCAAGCCGCCAAAGCCGGTCGTCGACCTCTCCAAGCCGTGGAAGGGGCTTGAGCCCGAGAACTGGTACTGCGGGAAGAAGCTTGCCGAGAGTTCGTTCGACGGGAAGATCGTCATGGTCTACGTGTTCAGCGAATCGAGCGAGGACAGCGTGGCGCTTTTGCCGCGCATCGAGAACTTGTGGTCGGCGTACAAGTCGAAGCCGCTCGTCGTCCTTGGTTCGCATCGCGGCGGGAAATCCGCGAAGACCGAGAATCTCATAAAGAAGGCGAAGGTGACCTTCCCTGTCTACGAGGGCGCGGGGCGCACGCAGGAGCCCAGCGCTGGAGGCCGCTATCCGATTGTCTATGTAGTCGATGACACGGGCCACATGATCTATCGCGGCCGCAGCGACCTCGAGGCGACCGAGGCAATCGTCACGGCGATTCCAAACGTCGGCAAGAGTTCCTCCATCGGCAAGAGCGCCAAGAGAGGCAAGCGCCGCAAGGGCGCGAAATGACCGACGCACATTGCCATGTCTCCTGCGGTGACTCGTCTGTGCGCGAGTTGCTTATTGGGCGCGACTTCTTTGGCGTCCATCCTTGGGAAACGCTCGATGACGGGACAACCGGGACAGGCGGGACAACCGAGACAAGGCGAGCATCAGTCTCGGATGTTCCATTTCTCGCTACACTTCGCGCTCAACTTCTCGACCACCCAAACGCTGGCGTTGGCGAGATTGGGCTTGATCGTCTGAAAAGCCGCGACATTTCACCGCGCATGCGCGAGGTCTTCGAGGCCCAGCTTGCGCTTGCCTTGGAGCTGCGCCGCCCTGTAGTTCTGCACGGCGCGAAATGCTGGGGTCAGGTCGTCACAACGGTTTGCCGCCATCTTTCCCACTCCTCCACTCCCCCACTCCCCCACTCCCCCACTCCCCCATTCCTTTTTCATGGCTTTTCCAGATCTGACGGGCTTATTCCAGAGATTGTCAAGCTCAATGGTTTTATTTCAGTGGGACCGGCCGTTTTGAACGACCACGCCGTGAACTACCGCGAGCTCGTTAAGAAAATCCCGCTCGACCGGCTCCTCGTCGAAACCGACAGGACTTCTTCTTCAGACTCTCCGCCGATCTCCAACGTCCTTGCCAAGACGGCTGACATCCTAAATCTCTCAGTTATGGAACTGGAGCGGATTACCGATGAAAACGCGGACCGATTCCTTGGCGCTGTGTGATATAATACATGTCATGACTGGTGCAATATCTCCTTGCTGTCTTACAATCGCCGGAAGTGATTCTGGCGGCAACGCCGGCGTTCAGGCGGACTTGCGCGCTTTTCACGCCTACGGGCTGCATGGCTGCACTGTCTTTGCGGCGCTCACGGCGCAGAACCCAGGGGGAGTCTCTGCAATCCACGCCGTTCCTGCCGACTTTGTCGCTGCGCAGCTTGATGCGGTTCTTGGCGTCTACGAAATTCGCGCGCTCAAGACGGGGATGCTTGCCGACCCCGCGGCCATTGAAGTCGTTGCCGACCGGCTTGCTGCGCATCCTGAGATTGCAAAGGTGATAGATCCTGTGATGATTGCGACGAGCGGCGCGCGGCTCGTGTCTGACGATGCAGTTGCAGTTCTCACGAAGCGTCTTCTTCCGCTTGCCACGCTCGTCACGCCGAACTTGCCCGAGGCCGAGGCGCTTTGCGGAGTTGCTGTTGATCCGTCTGAAGGTCGCGCGGCAGATTCGAATCATGCGAGGGAGCTTGCCGCACGGCTTCACGAAAAGTTCGGCTGTGCCGTGCTTGTGAAGGGCGGCCATGGTTCTGGTGCGATGGCGGTTGACGTTCTTTTTGACGGAAAGTCATTTGAGGAATTTTCGATGCCGTGGGTTGCCAATCCCGTTTCTACGCATGGCACTGGTTGTTCACTTGCGGCTGCGCTTGCCGCAGAACTCGCGCTTGGCCGAGATATTTCCGCAGCTGCGCGTGGCGCGAAAGCGTACGTGCATGACGCGATAGCGCGGTCGTATCTCGTTGGCGAGAACTGCGGCGTCCTGGGCTTTGCCCCGCGCACATAGATTTAGCGTCGAGATCCTTGCGATTGACTTCGCATTGTTGCTGGGTGTATAATCTCGGTCATGAAAGTGAAGATGATAGTGATTTGTGCCGCGCTTTTTGCCGCGGCGTTTACGGTGCGTGCGGAGCCTGAGCGGATTTCGCTCGACGGAACATGGGACTTCTCGTTCGCGAGGGATGCAAAGCTTTCGTCGGCTAAGAGCGACTTTGCGGCGACCGACAGGATGGTCGTGCCCGGGTGCTTCGACCTAATGCCGAAATGGTACGCGCAGCGCGGGCTTGCGCACTACCGTCGCACGTTTACGCTTGACAAGCCAGCCAGGGACGCGTGGCTCGTCGTGAAGGGCATGGGATTGCAGGCGAAGTTCTTCATCGACGGACGCGAAGTCGCGGTGTCGAAGCTTCCCTATTCCATGCTTGAGATTCCGCTCGGGCCCCTCTCGGCGGGCGAACACACGCTCGTCGTCGCACTCGACAACCGGCTCGACGACTCGAAGGATCTCGTCTTCAAGGGGTTCTACGACTTCTTTCTTTCGGGCGGTTTCTATCACGGCGTGGAGCTAAAGCTTCAGCACGAGGAAGTTGAGCTTGACCGCGTGGTCGTCAGGACTCGCAACTACAAAACTGGCGCAGTCGAGCTCGCGATTGAGGCGAAGGGCGCTCTTCCCGCTTCGTTCGATGCTGCCGTATCGTTCGATGGTGGCGCGGCAAAGACCGTCCGCTTTGCCGACGGGCGCGTGCGCCTTGAAGTGCCGTCATTCAAACTGTGGAGCCCAGAGTGCCCCAACCTCCATCGCGTGACCGTCGCGGCTGGTGCATTCGGCACGGTCTCTGCGCGGTTCGGCATACGCGAGTTCGCTGCCCACGACAAGGCGCTCTGGCTCAACGGCAAGAAGGTGTGGCTAAAGGGCGTCAACCGCCACGATTCCGACCCTGAGGACGGATATGCCACTTCGCTCCTCACGATGCTCCGCGACATTCAGCTCATAAAGTCCATCGGCTGCAACTACATTCGCGGCTCCCACTACACGCAGTGCGACGACTTCCTCTCGCTCTGCGACGAGGCGGGGCTTATGGTCTGGGAGGAGTCGCTCGGCTGGGGCAACTACGGCGAGCTCGACGACCCCGGCTTCATGACAGCGCAGGCGGAGCAGACGCGTCTCATGGCGAAGGCGTCGATCAACCATCCGTCCGTCGTGATCAACGGCTTCCTCAACGAGTTCGGGTCAAATCTCGCTAGCGGGCTCGCTATCGCCAATTTGCTTGTCGACACTATTCGCGCCGAGGACACGGGCCATCTCGTGACTTACGCGAGCTCTCACCCGACAGACGACATCTGCGCGTCGAATCTCGACTTCATCGCGTTCAACACTTATCCCGGCTGGCATCAGGATTCCTCGCGCGCGTCCACCCCGGAGTCGCTCGACAAGACGATCAAGGACCGCTTCAATGCCTGCGTAAAATACCTTCGCAAGACCTACGGCGACGACAAGCCGATCATTGTCGGCGAGACCGGCTGCTACTCGATCTACGGCTGCCACGACCCGATGGCCGCGCAGTGGACGGAGGAATACCAGAGCGAATACCTCGACCACTGGCTCAAGATCGTCAAGGCCTCGCCCGAGATCGCCGGCTTTACCGTCTGGCAGTTCTGCGACGCGCGCACCTACTTCCGCGGCGGAAGCGACATTCGCCTGAAGCCGCTCGCGTTCAACCTTGCGGGGCTCTACGACCGCCACCGCAACGCAAAGATGGCGGCCGAGACGGTGAAGCGGCACTACGCCGAGAAGCCGCCTACGGCAGACTGATGACTTTCTTCTCGGGCTTGACGCCGGGGAGTTTCGAGTTGTTCTCGGCCTTGAGGCGCTTTATGAGCGAGGAGACGGCCGTCGTCCACTTCGCGGCGTGCGGCGGGTTGTAGCGCTTCCCGAAAGCGGCGAGGTCGCCGGTGTAGTGCTTGCGGATCGTCCCCGCGGCCCAGTATCCCTGCACATAGAACGACTTGACGCCGTCGCGGTAGCGGTGCGCCTTGTGCCCGGAATCCATCGGCCCGCCGACGCCGAATTCGAGCCCGGGGCGGCCGTTTTCGTGACGGCGGATCGCCGCGAGAAGCCATGTCGCCTCGTCGCTTAGGTCGTAGTTGACCGCGATCTGGCGGATCATCTTCCATTCCGAAGCCGGGATAAGCGGCTTTTTCGGTGTCTCTGCGGGCTTCGCGCTCTTCGCGGGAGTCGTCACAGGCGTCGCCACGCTCTTTGCGGGCATATTCGCGCCGAGCGCCGCCGTAGCCGCAAAAAGCGCGAAGACAGTATGCAGGCAGAATTTCACAGCCCAAATTATACCAAAAAGTGGTATAATAGGTGGAGCATGAAAAGGACAAGTGGTTTGATTTATTTTGGCGAAAGCGCCAAGTCGGCCATGTGCGTAATCGCGGTGCTCTTTGCCGCGGTGCTGTCGTCTGCGGCAATTGCGGCCGATCCGGTCGAATGGGAGAATATCGACCCGGCGCACTATCTCGCGGGCCGTATGGCCTCCGCTGGCTACCTTCGCGGCAAGGTCGTCTTGCTCGACTACCGCGACTACGGCGACAAGAGCGGCGTAGACGCGATGCGTCGGCTGGAAGAAATCTGGCAGACGTTCAAGATGAAGCCGTTCGTCCTCATTGGCAGCCATCGCGGAACGGCTGGAGCCGAGAAGATCAAGCGCATCGCCGAGGGGCTCAAGCTCACGTTCCCCATCTACAAGGAAGCCGACATCGTGCGCACGGAGGAGCAGAAGGCCACTGATTCCGAGCACATCGGCTTCATGTATGTCATCAGCGGTACGGGAAAGATACTCTATTGCGGCAAGGACGACCGCCGCATGTCGGGAGTCATAGCGAGCGCGCTCATCTCGATGCGAAGTCCGACGACGGTTAAGCAGTGGAAGCACTACATCGACTACGACATAAAGGTTCTCCCGGGAAAGGCATATGTCGAGATAGAGGAGTTCCGCAAGTCGTTCCCGAAGGAGGCGGCGGATTATGACGAGATTTGGGAGAAGTTCAACGCAGACAAGGAAATAAAGCAAGTGGCAAAGCTCGAACGCATAGCCCAGCAGGCCAAGGACTACGATTTCAAGGACGCAAATTCGAAGCGGCTCAACCTCGAGAAGGTCGAAAAGGCGATTGAGCTTTCCGCCGACCTCAAGAAGAGCGAGAATCCGTTTGTCGCCCAGGAGGCGAAGAACTGCATCGCAGACCTTACCTGGACGGCGGCAATGCTGAAGCCCGCCGAAAACTCTAAGAAACAAGGAGAAAAATGATGATGAAAAAGACAATCATTGTCGCCGCCTGCGCGCTTTCCACGCTTTTCGCGAGTGGCGCGGCGAAGTGGAAGAACCTCGACGACAAGGCATATGTGTGCGGCCCCAAGCTGACGGAGGCCGACCTGCTCGGCAAGGCCGTCCTTGTTTTCTACTGGGACGTGGCGGATGATCGCAGCGTCAAGTGTCTTCCCGAGGTGGAGAAGGTGTGGAGCGCATTTAAGACGAAGAAGTTTGTTGTCGTGGGCAACTACACCGGAGTGAAGAATGACGAAAAGATCAAGGAGGCGGTTCAGAAGAACAAGGTGACGTTCCCGGTCTACTACAAGTTCAGCCTCGACCCCGACCCTCAGACGATCAAGAGCGTTCCGTACTTCAATGTGATCAACCACCGTGGCGTCAGCGTCTACGGCGGCGTGGGAGTCAAGGACGGCACCGAAAAGGTTGTCGACTCCATTGGTGCCATCGGCATGCCTATATCGCTTTGCGGCGACGTGGATCTCAAGAAGTTCAAGGCTCTTGCCGGCCAGCTCAAGCTCGGCAAGAACCTGACCAATGTAATAAAGCAGTTGGAGAAGAAGAAGGCAGACAAGGATATAAACGTCGCAAGCGAGGCGCAGGAGCTGCTTTCTGCGGTTGAAAGCGCGAAGGACGACGTCAAGGCCGATATCGAGCTGTACAAGGAGGCCGATCCCGCCGAGGCGATCAAGCTGATCCAACTTTTCATGAAGACATGGCCGAAGGATGATTCCGTCGCTGAAATGAAGGAGTCGCTACCGGAACTCAAGAAGGCCGCTGCCGAGAAGGCAAAAGCCGACAAGGCGAAGGCGAAGGAAAAGGCAAAATAGAAGTGAAAATGAAGACTGACTTCCGCAACATAACAGAGATACTTGAGCGCAATGCGGCAGAGTGGCCGAACGACGTCGCGCTCGTTGAGATAAACCCGCAGGAGCTTGAGGCCCGCCACACCACCTGGCGCGAATACTCGCTCATCGAAAGCTCGCCCATCGAGGCTTTCAGGAGCGAGATGACGTGGCGCGAGTTCGACGAGAAGGCGAACCGCTTCGCGAACCTCCTCTTGAGCCGAGGGTACAAGCGCGGCGAAAAGGTCGCGATACTCCTCATGAACTGTCTTGAGTGGCTGCCCGTCTACTTCGGCATCCTCAAGGCGGGCTGCATGGCAGTTCCTCTGAATTTCCGCTATACGGCCGACGAGATAAAGTACTGCCTCTCGCTCTCCGACGCGGCGGCGCTTGTCTTTGGCCCGGAGTTCACTGGGCGCGTCGAGCAGATAATCGACCGCGTTCCCGCCGTGCGCGATCGCTTCTACGTCGGCGACGACTGCCCGACGTTCGCGATGTCCTATCGCGCGCTTCTCGGCTACTGCTCGTCGAAGTCTCCGACGATTCCCATGGTGCCCGAGGACGAGGCGGCGATCTACTTCTCGTCCGGCACGACCGGCTTCCCCAAGGCGATTGTCCTCCAGCACAGGTGTCTCCTGCACTCGTGTCGCGTCGAGCAGGCGCACCACGGCCAGACGAAGGACGACTGCTTCCTCTGCATCCCGCCGCTATACCACACCGGCGCGAAGATGCACTGGTTCGGCTCCTTCCTCGTCGGCGGCAGGGCGGTGCTTTTGAAGGGCGTGAAGCCCGAGTGGATCATCCGCGCGGCGAGCGAGGAAAAGTGCACCATCGTGTGGCTTCTCGTTCCGTGGGCGCAGGACATTCTCGACGCAATAGAGCGCGGTGACGTCAAGCTCGAGGACTACCAGCTCTCGCAGTGGCGTCTCATGCACATCGGTGCGCAGCCCGTGCCGCCCGCCCTCATCAAGAGATGGAAGACGGTGTTCCCGCACCACGACTACGACACGAACTACGGGCTTTCCGAGTCGACTGGCCCCGGAGCCGTCCATCTCGGAGTAGAGAACATCGACCACGTCGGCGCGATCGGCGTTGCTGGTTTTGGATGGCAGACGAAGATCGTCGGACCCGACGGCATCACGCCAGTGAAGCCAGGCGAGGTCGGCGAGCTTGCGCTGAAGGGCCCCGGCGTGATGAAGGAGTATTACCACAACCCCGAGGCAACGGCCGAGATAATGAAGGAGCCGGACTGGCTTCTCACCGGCGACATGGCCGAGGAGCGTGACGGCTTCATATACCTCGTTGACCGTGCGAAGGACGTCATCATCACCGGCGGCGAGAACCTGTACCCCGTGCAGATCGAGGACTTCATCCGTGCGAACCCCAAGGTCAAGGACGTCGCGGTCATCGGGCTTCCCGATGCGCGTCTCGGCGAAATCGCCGCGGCGATTGTGTCCGTCAAGGAAGGGATGACGCTCACCGAGCAGGAGTTCAATGACTTCTGCCTCGACCTCCCGCGCTACAAGCGTCCGCGCAAGGTCATCTTCGCGGAAGTTCCGCGCAACCCGACGGGCAAGATCGAAAAGCCGAAGCTCCGCAAGATGTACGGAGCCGCCGGACTCGTCGCCCAGCAGAACGGCATCACGGCCTGAGGCCGCACCAAAGCGAGGCAACCTACATGGACCTACCTTCCTACCGAATCGGAAAGACAGTGTTCGGCTCGTCCGCGTCCATTGCGGCGGCCTACGAGCGCTTCCGCGTCCAGACGATAGACGAAACGCGTCTCGCCCAGGATCGCTCGTCGCCTTTCCCCGCAAAGCGACAGACGCTTCTCGGCGAAGCGCCTGTCGCGGGCATCGGCACCTTCAAGGGCAGCGAAAAGCAGACGCTCACCTTCGCGCCGCCGAACAAGCCTGGCTGGTGGATTCGCCGCATGGACCTCCCCGAGCAGCTGGACACCGCGGTGGACGTGGCGAACCTCTGGACGAGCGCGCAGAACCTTGTGCTCAGGTCGGGCTCTGAGCACAACTACCTCCGCATGGTCGAGCACATCATCGCGCTCAAGGTCGGGCTTGGCGTAGACGACGTCCTGCTCAAGGTCAACTCCGGCGATCCGCCGCTCTTCGAGCAGTCGTCGCTGCCTCTCATCAAGGCGATGGAGCACGCGAAGATCGCGGAGACCGGCGAAGACGCGACCTATGTCACGGTCAAGGAGCCGGTCGCCTTTGGCGGCGGCCGCGGCGATTTTCTCCTGTTCCTCCCCGCGGAAAACGGCGAGAGGAACCTCCGCATCGACTGCGGCATTTCGTGGAACACCGTGATAGGCGACCAGAGGATTCTCTTCGACGTCACGCCCGAGACGTTCCGCTACGCGGCTCTCGCCAGGACAAATGCGACGCGCCGCCAGTACATCCTCGCGAAGACCGTGGGCAAGCTCTTCGCCGCGACGCGCAACTGGGGCTACAACGAGAAGAACATCCTGATCCACGGCAAGCGCAAGTTCTACACCGAGCCGCGCTTCCCTGTCGGCGACAAGTTCCTCGAGCCCGTCTGGCACCGTGCGACGCTCGACCTCATGGCGGCCATCGCGCTTATCGGCGGCTCCTCCCGCTTCGTCGGCACGGTCGTCTCCTATCGCGCGGGGCACACGCTCGACTGCGACGCGATCCGCGCCCTCCGCCGCAACGACCTCCTGGCGTCCGTGTAGCGGCTATAGTGCTGGGCTGGTTTGCCTGTCAACGTGCGGCTTTGTTTCGGGCAACCGTGCTCGCGCAGTCTTGGTAGGGGCGCATCTCCGAGGCGCCCGCTTCCCCGCGGCATGTGTGTCGCACCGTCAGATGTATAGCGGCGGCGCATCCGCGGAGGTGGTGTTTCGGCTTAGGGCTCGCTAGCTTTGCCGCGGATACGCGGCAAAGCTCCGGCGAAAAAGCCGGTGGCGACATCGATTTCGCGGTCTTTCACATTTTGCCAGTGCCGTCAAGCCTCTCGGCAAAATGACGACGCGTCGAAATCGGGTCGCTTCCGTCTTTTTTGCCGTCGCGTCGCATTGCGCCGAAACACCCCCTCCGCTTTTCCGCG
>Ga0256407_10009187_pt1 | contig 14220 bp, 6 predicted proteins | sample RumenRJG_04DNA_FD_193489 | JGI IMG/M metagenome (GOLD analysis project Ga0256407, IMG submission 193489) | Bovine rumen microbial communities from Lethbridge, Alberta, Canada - RJG_04 | ecosystem: Host-associated > Mammals > Digestive system > Stomach > Rumen | place: Canada: Alberta | collected... | reverse complement strand
TTCGCAGCAGAACGCGCGAGGATTTTGAGACCCCGGTTAAAATCGCGTTTGTCGCGCCGCGCGTCGGCCCCGTCGATTTTCACGCGAAAACGTGGAACGTCTCGACTCGCGACGCTTCCGAGGACCCGCAAGCGCAATCGTGGACCGAAGACAAGAGAATCGAAACGATGGCGAGGATTACTTCCTTCCTGTCGGGCGTCGACGTCTCGGAACGACAGTATTTGAATCCGGACGACAAAACGGAGGCGGCGATCGAGTCGATTTCGCCTCTTTACGATATTAAGCCCGGCGTTCCCCCGATTTTCGCCGCGTACGGCGCGAAGGACATGCTTGTGCCCGCGCAAAATTACAAACTTCTTAAACACGCGTTTTCCGAACTCAAAGCGAAAAGCGTCGGCGAGGTCGATCCGGACGACACGGAGACGCAAGTTTTCGACCTGCTCGTCTTCCCGAATTCAAACCACATGCTCGCGCGCGACCCCGATTACACGCTCAAATGGCGCGGACTTTTCTTATCTTACGCGTCGCGATATCTTACGGTTCCGGTTGAATCAAACGAGACGAGCGACGGCGAAGAAACTGACGGCGCCGCCGAAACAAAGGCGGAGAAATAAGCGTCCCTGCTACGCGACGTCTAAAAAAAGCGCCCGCCTACGTTCGGCGGGCGCTTTGTGTTTTCTTGCGCGCTGTTCTGTCGTGCGTCAGTCTTCTTTCGCGACGCGGACGACTTCGTCGACGGAGGTAATTCCCAGTCCGACCTTTTTCCAACCGTTGTCGCGGAGCGTCGCCATCCCGTTAGCGCGAGCGATTCGTTTTACGTCGATAGCCGGAGCTTTAGCGCCCGCAAGTTTACGGATTTCTTCGTTTGGTATCAGCAGTTCGTAGAGCGCGACGCGTCCGGCGTAGCCCGAGTGACGACATTCGCGGCATCCGACCGGTCGAAATATCCCGTCTGAATCGAAGAGTTCTTTCGGGAAGTCGGCGGGAACCTCGTCGGGGCGCGGTTTCCACGGCTCTTTGCAGTGCGGACAGAGCCTTCTCGCAAGGCGTTGCGCCATGATTCCTTCGACGGTCGCGCCGACGAGGAACGGCTCGACTCCCATGTCGATCATACGCGTATAGGCGCCCGCCGCGTCGTTTGTGTGGAGCGTGCTGAAGACGAGGTGACCTGTCATCGACGCTTGAATCGCATTTTCCGCCGTTTCAAAGTCGCGGATTTCGCCGACGAGGACGACGTCGGGGTCATGACGTAAGATCGCGCGCAAACTCGTCGCGAAGGTCAAACCGACCTTCGTATTGACTTGAATCTGGTTGATTCCGTCGAGTTGGTATTCGATCGGGTCTTCCGTCGTGATGATTTTCGTCTCGTCCGACTTGATTTCATTGAGCGCGCTGTACAACGTCGTCGTTTTACCGGAGCCCGTCGGCCCCGTGACAAGAATAATGCCGTGCGGAAGCGCGATAAGTTTTCCGAACGCCTTATAAACGTCTTCGTCCATGCCAATGCCGCGCAGCGTGAAGTTCATACGATCCTTGTCGAGAATACGCATGACGATCCCTTCGCCGTGGAGCATAGGGATAATCGAAACGCGGAGGTCGACCTCGCGGTCGGAGACCTTGATCTTAATACGTCCGTCCTGCGGAATGCGCTTTTCCGCGATGTTGAGACGCGACATAATCTTCAAGCGGCTTACGATCGCGGATTGGAAACGGTTGATTTCCGGCGGCGTCGGCTGAGTCTGTAGAACTCCGTCGATGCGGTATCGGATTCGCATCCCGGTTTCCTGCGCCTCGATATGGACGTCGCTCGTGCCCGATTCGATCGCTTCGGTGAGGATGTCGTTCACGAGTCGTACGACGGACGCCTCTTGCGCCATCGCCGCGTCGCCGTTCTGGTCCCAATCGAGGTCGTCGTCGAGAACTTCGACGTCGCCCTCTTGTTCTATGAGTCCGTCGATCGTTTCCGCGCCGACTCCGAGTCGCGACTTGATGAGCTTCGCGAGTTCGTTCGGCGGCGCGATCACGGGCACGGTCGGCTTTCCTACGGCGACGGAAATTTCGTCGACGGCGGAGAGATCGAACGGGTTGCTTGTGGCGACGTAAAGGGCGCCGTCAGGTTGAACGCCGAGGGGAAAGACGTTGCGTCGGTGAATGATTTTGATCGGAAACGAGTCGAGGACGTCTTCGGGGAGTTCCGACGCGGCGAGGTTGACGACCTTGACGCCAAGCTTTTTCGCGATTCCCGCAAGCGCGATCTCTTCCGTTCGGGCGCCGAGCTGATTGAGCGTCGGCTGAAGAAGTCTTTCGTCTTCAAGAAAGCCTTGTCGGGCGATGCGCATTTGAACGGCGTTGAGCTTGAGCGTATCAGAATCAGGTTCGACAAAAACGAGCATTGTAGCCGTCGCCTCAAATAAAGCGTATGTATAGTTGGCGCGCGGAGAAAAAAACGCTTGAAATTCCGCGCGAACGTCGGTATAATTCTCTCAGAGTTATAATGTGAATTATAATTGCTGAGTCCGGCGATTCAAGTCGTTTGGTCTTAACGGGGGTAATTTCAGAGTCGTTATGATTCGTACAATCGCGTCGGGAGGTTTCGTTATGGCTACAGCGTTTCGATTGGTTCGCGTCGCCGCCGTCGCAGCGGTCGTTCTTTTCGCGGGGTTCGACGCGATTCCTTGTCATACGTCTTTTACGCAGAAATCGGCGGTCGCGCAGGAACGCGGGCGCAATAACGGCGGCCGCGGCGGGCAGAATTGGCAACAAGGCCAGGGTAATCGCGGCGGCCAGAATTGGCAACAAGGTCAGGGTAATCGCGGCGGTCAGCAATGGCAGCAAGGTCAGGGCAATCGAGGCGGTCAGAACGGTCGGAATGGTCAGAATGCTCGGAACGGTCAGAATGGACGCGGCGGGCAGGGCGGTCCTGGCGGTATCTCGCCGGAGCAGATTGTCGCGAACATGACGCGAGAGCGTTTTGAACGCGTCCGCAACATGCCTTTTGCCGACCGCATCAAGGAACAAGTTGGAAACGACCGCTGGGCGCAGTGGGAGCGCGGCGACTTTTCCGCGAGCGTTTCGGCGGCGGAACAAGCAGCCGCAGCGGCGGAGGGACGGTCGCTCAACACGGAGATGACCGCCGAAGAACGCGAACAGGCGGAAGCGTTGTTGCGAACCGGAACGGTTCCGGACTTTACCGGCGGCAAACCGTATTCTCTTGAATCGGAAAACGAATATATGCAGGAGGCGCTCGCGCGCCGCGACGATACTCTTGTGCCCGCCGTGCCCGTAGCGATTCGATTCTACTGTCGATATCTTTTCAACAAATACGATACGAACGGCGACGGAAAACTCGAACAGAAAGAATGGGAAGACAAAATTCAAGGCGCGCAAGCGATCGATCTTGACGGAGACTGGGTTCTTACCGATCAGGAAGTCCTCTACTACATAGCGCGATACGCGCGGAACCGCACCCTCGCCGATCCCCGACCTCTTCAGCCGCAACGCTTCAATATCATGATTGCGAATGAAGAGCAGCCCGTTCTGATCCGTACCGCGTCCGCCGCGCCGCGGCTCCTCGATAAAGAGGAAGCGGAGAAAGAACGGTCCGAGGCGCCGATCGAACTCGACGAGTTGTCCGACGACGATTTCGTCAAGATGCTCACCGAGGACAATCCCGCGCTTGAAAGCGTCGACGACGAGGAGGTGCTTGACGTGCTCCTTACCGATATGGACGAGTCGACCTTCCGTGAATACGCCGCCGCCCCGCAAGAAGTGATCGGCGTCCCCGTATGGTTCCTCGCCCGCGACGCTAACGGCGACGGTCAACTGTCCCTTCGTGAGTTCGCGCCGAACCTCACGCCCGCCGCCGTCGCTCAGTTCGGCAAACTCGACTCCAACGCCGACGGTTTCATTACCGCCGAAGAATGTCGCGCCGCGTTGAAACAGCAACAGACGGGGCGACAACAGTAGCCGAAGCGGCGTTTTTTAGATATTTCGGCTGCTTTGCCGTAAGGGAGTAAGTTGTGACCAAGGCGAATTTGAAAAGCGAGTTCTTCTTGGATTTCGCGTTCATTCTCGTTGCGGCGGCGATTCTTTTTGTTGCGCCGAGCGCGTTTGGTCAGGATTCTGTCGATCCCGCGCGGTGGTCGGAATCGAGTTCGCGCGAGGCGGGGACGCGTCAGACTCTGAAGATCGGGGACGCGGAGTACGGTTTTGTCTGGATACCGGCGGGCGAGTTCGACATGGGATCGCCGGAGTCGGAAGAAAATCGAGATAGCGACGAAGTTCTTCATCACGTGAAGCTGACGAAAGGTTTCTGGGCGCTAGAGACGGAGGTTACGCAAGCGCTTTATCAAGAGGTTATGGGGACGAACCCGAGCTGTTTCAAGGGGGACGATCTTCCTGTTGAAAGCGTTTCATGGGACGACGCGTCGAAATTCTGCAAGGAGTTGACGACGCGCCTTCCGACCGAGTTGAAAGCGAGCCTTCCGACGGAAGCGCAGTGGGAATATGCGTGTAGGGCTGGAACGAAAACCGCGTACTGGTACGGCGACGTCGCCGACGTCAGCAAGATGAATTACGACGGCGGCAAAATGAAACCGGTGAAGTCGTACGATCCGAACCCCTGGGGACTCTACGACATGCACGGGAACGTCTGGGAATGGTGCTTTGATTACTACGGCGACTATCCCTCGGAAACGGCGTCCGATCCCAAGGGACCTTCTTCCGCCTCGCTTCGAGCGCTTCGCGGAGGGGGGTGGAGCCTCAAGGGGTGGAACTTTCGCTCTGCGGATCGGCACGGGTACTCGTCCGACTACAGGAGCCACTTCCTCGGCTTCCGCTTCCTCCTAAGTTGCGACTGAACAAGTCCAGATCGCCCTTAAAGGGGTCGGAGGAACAAAGTTCTCCTCGAAAACTTCGAAGACGGTTTAAAGATCGCCCTCGCGCGACGTCGCGTTCAGACGCGAGTCTATCGTTTTGCGCTCGGAACATTCTTTCAATCCTAGGTAAGATTTCTCAACGCCCGTTCGACGGCGTTTTCGGTCATTCCGCGTAGAAAACAGAGTGTCGGCGCCGTCCAAAAGTCCAAACGCGTCTGGGCTTTTGGAGTTGAGGCAAACGATGGCGGCTATTGTCAATTGAAAAGATGCGGTGAAATTATCGCGTTCCTGTTTCACAAATCGGCGTTTAACCTTAGTTTCTATTTTTGACGCCCTTAGATCGAGAAACGACCCAACGGACGTTTATTTCTAAAACAGAAGGTTCGTTATTTTGCGCAACGTTTCAACGGCTTGCTCGTAAGGGACGGCGTCTGACGGTAATGTTCGGATAATGTTTTCATAATCCTGTTTGTAGAAATCGGAGTTAAGAAATTCTTCGACGACCGTCTTTATATCGACGTTCTCCTTGGCGGACGGACAGACGGGGAGCGTAGCTCGGCAACTTCGAACCTGTTTTGCAAGTTCTCTCAATGCGTCGTCGATTACAACGTGAGAGGAGAGTTTGTGTAGGTCGTAGATATGTCTTGAAAAACGTTTGTCTTTTCCTTGAAGGTAGTAGTCGCAGAGCGCGAAGATCTTGTCGACGAAGGTTCTTCTAACAGACTGAACGTTCATCGAGAAGGGTTCTAGTTCGTATTCGGCGACGATATCCGGAGCGACGTCTTTTATTGCTTCATAGATTATCGAACGGACTTCCATTATTTCCGTTGGAAACGACGGGGTTATCAGCGCGGTTTCCAATCTAACGCTGGATAATCCGCCCTCGATGGAGGCGCTAACGGCTGATCTGTAGTTAAAAAGGTAATAGTTGTAGTCTCTGTCGCTTTCGACGTTATCCCAATTTCCAATAGGCGTCTGCAACTCGTCGCCGACGAGTTTAACGACATCGTACTTGAGTTTTCTTCGTCGCGATCTTCCGATATGTTCCGCAAATGTTACGTCGACGTCTTCGGAGAATCGGTCGATAATACGATAGCATTTCGATAAGGAAGCTCCTCCTTTAAAAACAATTCCCGGCGCCTTTCGAGCGAGAAGTTTCAGGATCATCGTTTCATAGTAATCCTTTTCGATAATAGATTGGGCGACCCCCGTTTTTTCGTTGACCGCGCGGATAATCTCTTGAAAGATTTCTCTATCGTTATGCAAGAACACGGAACAGCCTCATTTCATAATAGGCTCGAAACGTCGAATCGGGGTATTTTCCGATGTATCGATCAATATCTCCTTGGGCGATATGATTGTCTAACGCGTATTTCTGGATGATCTCGCTCGCTTCGCCGTAATCGCAATCGAGGTATTCGTCGAGGTTTTTCAAGAGGTCGAGGAGCGGCAGAACTTTGGCGTTTTCGACGGAAACGGGAACAATGGAACGGCGGACGATGAACGACTGTTTGCCGACGACGATTTCTCTGACGGCGGCGGCGAGGTTGTTCGTCGCAATTTCAATCTTCATGGGGACCTGCCATGAGACGCCGATGAAGTTGGCAAAGGTCGCGCCAGAATAATACCCGATCGTTTTGCCCCGACGTTCGACGTATTTGCGCGTCGCGACCGTTTCGGAACTCGGGCCTGCGGCGAACGCGAGCCGCGTCCGTTTGGGGATATAGTACACCCCTTTTTCGTATCGAACGATTTTGCCCGAGTCGGCGAGCGTCTTAAACTGCTGGAGAAGGTTGGGACGGTTCACCCCTTCGATCGAGACGTCTTCGACAAAGATCGGCTCGCCCGGCTCGTACTGCATTTTTAAACGCTCAAAAAGCATGGCGGTTTCCTCGGAGAATCATAAAAAGTAAAACATCATATGATATAAAATGATTCTACAACGATGATCCAAGTTCGTCAACAGACATGTTGGAAAAGCGCCTAGCGCGAGGCGTTTACGGGACGATAGAAAGCCGTTTTATGAGTTTCTTCGGAACGGCGACAAAAAGCCCAGACGCGTCTGGACTTTTTAAGTTGGGTCAAACGATAGTAAAAAACGAAGTGGAATTCTCTTGATGTCACGACTGTTGAACGTCAATAATCGTTCGTTTTCGTCGGCTCTTTTTCGCGTTTTCTTTCGGCGAGTTCTTCTTCATAGAGAACCCTCCTTATAAATCGTAACGAAGCGACCGCCGCGTCTCATATAGTCCAGCCTCAGGCGCCTGACCAACGGGAAGGCTGGAGTATCGCGCTGTGTTAGCGTTGCTTAAGTAAGCGCAATAAGCGCGAAACAGGGATCCAACGCCCTTGCGTTGGCTATTCTTCAATCTTTTCGAGATTCCAAGCCTTGAACCAGCGAACCTCGGGCTGACGCTTGAGGCCAAACTCGTTTTCGAGTCGGGCGCCGAGGTCGGGGAGGTGCGCGGCGCCGAAGAAGAGGGCGACGCGTTCGCGGCCCGCGTCGAGTTCCTCGCGGACGACGGCGATCGCTTTCTTGTTGCGCAGGTGGATCATCGCGCTTTCTCGAGGTTTCTTTTCAGCGTCGTTCTCTTCGATCGCGCGGAGTTCCTTGTCGAAGTCGCTTAAAGAGGAATCGGCGAGTTCGACCGCAAAGAGCCGTCTGGCGGCGAGCCGCAAATCTTTCGAACAGAGCAGCACGACCGCCGAGCCTTCGGTCGAGCCGGGCGTCGAGTCCAGGAAAAATTGCGCGAAGGTTTCTACGAAGAAATTGACGACGTCTCCGTTTTTGACCAGCATCAGAACGAACTCCATCGCGCCGCAGTCGCCCCGTCTGAGATTGTCCGCCAGGTAATCGATCCCGTCCATCTGATGCGTCAGTTTGAGGAACTTCGCGGAGTCCTCTTGGAAATAGGAGATGAAGTTTAGCGGGTTGAGGTTGCGCTTCTCGTTCTTCTTTTTCTTCGACTCTTCAATGAGGGCGGCGACGTCGTCGGAGTCGGAGACGAGCTCAAAGACGACGGTTTCGTACTCCTTGAAGAGTTCGTTGATTCTGTCGTAGTAGCTCTTTTCCGCGATGTGAATCGCGCCGACAAGGTCGACGTAGACGTCGCGCGTTTCGCCGTCCGCGCCCTGATACTGTCCCGAATAGCGGATTACGGAGGTCTCCAATCCCGTCGGCGTTCCGTCGTCGCGACGCGTTAGACGGATCGGTTCGAGGTTAGATTCGGCGTTATTGGCGATAGAATCGGCGTTATTGTTCGAGTCGTCGTTTTGCGCGGAATCGTCGACGTTCGCAGAACCGTTGTTTTGCGGCTCCTGCGCGACGGTTTGACGGGAAAGCGCGGCGTTATTGGTACAGAACGCGACGGCGAGGACGAAAAAGAGAGATATGGCGTGATGCGCAATCTTACCGACGATTGCGCTTCTGGCGTAATTCGTGAACGCGCGGCGCATGGCGAACCTCTATGGACAACGTTTCTATAAGGGGTATGGAGCCGGTCGAGAAGGGCGGTTTCAACGCCGTTTCACGTCCGACGTCGCTCGAAAATTTCAGGAACTTATTGAAAATAATTGTATCAAATTGTCGTCATCGTGACAAGAATCGTATCGAAAACAGACGCGATTCTGCTCGAAATGACGCAAAATGATACAAAAAACAGGAGAGTTGCCGCAAGCTTCTCGTTTTAGCGTCGTCGATTCATGCCGTCCAAAAGGATTTTTCCAAAAATCTTAGGACGACGTCCTGAGACGCCCAGACGACAAAAGCTCTGCGAACCCTGCGGATTAACAGAATCCCTTGCTTTACGCGTTAGGAATATTGCAAAACTTGCGCCTAACGAGAATAACTTGAAAAAATGACGCGACCTAATCTTTCGACGAGGGCGCGGAAAATTTTTTGCATTTTATTTATTGTCGATGGAAGGGATTGGTTATTCTGTGTATATTTATAAGGAAGGTCGGGAGGTCTGCTTTTGAGCGACTCGCGCGTCTGTTTTCTCCGGAGAGACGGGCGCAGAAGAGGAGCGCGAACGCGACGATCAGAGCGCGTCAAGGCTCCCGTTCACAAGTAGATTTCAGGTTTCCCGTCGAGAGGGATAAGGCGCGCGCCAATGCTCTCGCGGGAGCGGATCAGCGTTACCTCGCGGGTACGGAACGCGCACGTTCCGGGGACGCGAAATTTTAAGTCAGGCGGTATAGAATGTCGTTTTCGCGGAAGAATAAAGTTTGGGGCTTCGCCGAATCGCTGTTGAGTCATGTTGGCAAGAAAGACGGCGATCGAGCCCGCGCTCAGAAAATGAAAAAGCTCTTCGTCGACCAGCTTGAAGAGCGACAGATGCTTAGCCTGACGGTTGCGACGACCGAAAACCTGCTCGTCAACACGTCGTGGCAGGATATTCGCGGCGACGTCGCGGTCGATTCGAACAACGCGGGCGACGTGGTCGTCGCGTGGACCGCCGCCGACCGGTTAAATAATCCGGACTACGATTCGACCGACCCGACGTCGAATATGTATCTTGTCGACGCGAACGGCGCTTACGTCGAAGACCTGAACGTTTACGCGCGTTACCTCACCGACGAGGTTCAGATCATCACGATTCCGGAAGAACTCGTTCCGGGCGCGACGCTCGACGGCGGCGGCAAGGTTCAGTCGGGTTCGTTTGAACTGATCTACAACGCGTACGAGACGCAGCGTTTCTCGATCTTCACGTCGAACTTTGCGCAGGCTGACCCGGACGTCTACTCGACGACGAACAGTCAGTCTGTTTTCTATCTCGGTCTCTACGCCGAAGGCGAACTGACGTGGATTCTCTATCGTTACGATTCTTCGTTGCTTCCGAGCGACAACGCGGCGAACCTTCAGGAAGCGATTCGCAACATTCCGGGTAAAGAATATCAAGACGTCGTCGTGAGCGCGTATAGCGAGACGGACTTCGACGTCACGTTCTTTGGCGAAAACTGGGCGGGCTACGACCTCACCGACATTCGCGTGTCGAACGACTATTATTCCGACGTGACGAAACTGATCGACAAGATCAGCGAGATCAGCTTCGACGTCACGGAGTTGGAAGGCTGCACCGTTTTCCAGAAGCTCGTGCTGACCGATCTTTTCGGCGCGAACTACGCGACGACGATCGCGAATATGATCAAGACGTCTGGGCGCAAGTCCGTTATCAAGACGTTGCAGAGCGCGCGCGACGCGCTGACCGACAACCTGACGTCGGGCGTCGTTTCGACGGTCGACGAGGTCATGTCGATCACGTCGTATAACGCGAAGGGGCAGAAGACGGGCATCGTCGTCGACGCGGATCCTTACAAGACCGCGCAGAATATCCAGAAGGCGTTCGACAGCGCGAATTACGCCGCGAAGCTTTACGCTCCGATCACGCGCGGGTACGAATACAACGAAAAGACGCACCGCTTCGAGTACACGAGCGCCCCGACGAGCGCGTACTCTTCGGACGAATCCTACGGCTCTATGCAGGCGCCGATTCCCGGTCTCGAAGTTTTGGTCGAGCCGGTTGCGGGAACGACGAATCAGTTCCGCGTCACGTTTACGGGCGTGAGCGGACTGATCGATCAGGATCCGCTCTTCGTCTCCGCCGCGACGTATTCGACGAAAGTCTCGAAGTCTTACGTCTATACGGACGTCGTCGTCCAGAACCCGAAGACGGGTCTCTATGAATATACGGGGACGGGCGATTACGACGTCAACAAGTCGACGGTCACGGTCAAGCAGTCGAGCGAAGTTTTCCGCGTCAACTCGGTCGAGATAGCGGACTTCGTCCTCGACGAAGACGGCGACGTCATGACGGACCGTTACGGCGAGATGTACATTAATGGAACGGGACGCACGGATCAATCGAAGCCGGACGTCGCGCTTAGCGCCGACGGCTCCTTCGTCGTGGTCTGGCAGAACGAGAATCCGGACGCGCTCGACACGTACAACCGCACCGACATTTACGCGCGTCGCTTCAAGACGCAGGGGTATCTCCCGACGGTTGACGAGGCGGGCTACGACGCGAACTATACCGTGAAGTTTTACGACAACGGCTCGGAAGACGGCAGCGTCGGAATCGACACGCCGAGCGGGTTCGTTTACGATCCGTATGCGTTGAACGCCGCGTCGTCGGTCGGCGTGCAGTGCGTCGCGCCGGTTGCGGACGAGTTTATCGTCAACGCGTCGCTGAACGGTCAGCAGATCGACCCGTCGGTTTCGGCGAACCTCGACGGAGCCTTCATCGTTTCGTGGACCTACATTGCGCAGGACAACTCTTACTTTGGCGGCGTTTACGGTCGTCAGTTCAACAACGAAGCGGAGTCGCTCACGGGCGACATTACGTTCGCGAGCAGCCAAGTCAGCTCGAACTACTACGGACCGTCCTATACGGCGATGTCTGACGGCGGTTTTGCCGTCGTGATGTGGAATTACGGATCGGATCTCTATCTCTCCGCGCTGGAGCCAGGTTCCGACGTCTTTATCATCGACGCGGATCAAATCGCGAGTAACGCCTACGGCTCGAGCGTCGACTTTGACTACAACGAGCGCTTTGCGGTCGCGTATACCGTCGAGTCGGATAGCGAAGCCGCCGGTACGACGAAGCTGCCGCAGACCGACGTTTACACGACGATCTATCGCATCAACGAGGTCGAAAACGCCGAAGACGAGAACGCGTTCGACTACACCGCGACGACGACCACGACGACGACGAACAACAATACCGGGACCAATACGAACTCGTCGACGACGAGCAATACCGGCGACAATACGAACGCGGCGACGGGAACGACGGGACTTTTCGTAGGCGTTCGTGAAAAGAGTACGAAGTACACGGCCGAGTCGATCCTGGGCGCGACGCTCGTGAACCCGATCGTCGTCGCGGATCAAGGCAATCCTTCGGTTAGCGTCGACGCGGACGGCGACGTCTTCATCGCGTATCAGGGCTTTGGAATGGATATTCATTCCGTCCCGAACGATTATCTCAGCAATCCCGCGCTGATGTATTCGACCGACTACGACGATCTCTATATCCAGCTCAAGTGGAGCGATTTCGAAGACAATAACCTTGTCTACGAAAACAAGCAGTTTATCCGCGGTCAGAAGTATTCCTACGAGAGCAAGAACGAAGACCTTATCTACTATATCAAGCTCGCGCTTGGATGGGGCTACGACTCCTACGGCGACTTCACGAACGAAGACGTCACCCCGATTTACGAGCTGCATAATTACGACTGCGTCGACGTCGACAGCTACATTAAGTTCTTCCTCGCGGTCGCGCAGAAGGAAAAGGCGACCGACGAACAGCTTATGCGTCTCAACGCCGTTCTGGAAACGCTTCTTTCTCCTCTCCGTAACAACGGCAACGACGTCAGCTACGTGAACTACGGTCAGACCGTATACGGCGATAACGTGACCTCGACGTCGACTTCGACGACGGGCGGAACCACGACCGATTCCGCGACGACCGTCGCGGCCTCCGTCATCACGGACGCGTCGGTGATTTCCGGCGTCGTCAGCGGATACCGCAACGGCTCGAACGCGTGCTTCTACGTTGCGCTTCCGGCGTATTACGTCTCGAGCGCGTCCGTCGCGCTCCATATCGGGCGCAAGACCGACAGCGATTCCGACGAGACGAACGCGGAGACTGCGGAAGCCGTCACGCTCGACCTCGGAACCTATTACGATTCGACGTACGGCTACATTTCCGACGTCGACGGAATGGTCGCGGGCGTTCAAGCGGCGCTCAACGGTCTTGCGATTTGCGGCGAGGATACGAACAGCTTCGTCGTGCGCCTCGTCTCCGCCGACGAAATCGATTTCTACCGGGACACGTACGGCGAGATCGGTCTCAATACGGACGACTTCACCTACGCCTACTCCTACACGGAAGACGGCACGACGTACACGGGTACTCGAACGATTTCCGGGTTCGTCGCGCTCCAGATTACGGCGCAGAACTCGCTGCACGACACGCCGCTGTACATCAACTACGACTTCGCCAATTCGTCGATGACGCTTTTGAATCAGGCGACGGAAGGCGCGAATTACCGGGGGTACCAGAGCTTCTTCGTCGAGCGCTTTGGTTCGACCGGGTATTTCCAGACGAACGCGAAATCCGCCGAGACCTCGAACGGCGACGTCGTCGTCGTGTGGGCGATGGAAGGCAATTCCAACGCGGTTCAGCGTTCCGACGTCTATCCGAGCGTCGGCAACACGCTCAACACGACGTATACGCACATCTATATGCGTCCCTTCTCCGAATCGACCGACACCGCCGGTCCGATCGTCACGAACCTTTCGACGCCGGACGGCACGAAGGTCGACGACGGCGACACGATTACGTCCGCCGTTAAGGATATGGTCGTCGCGTTCGACGAGAACATGATCACGATGGGCGACGGCTCCAGCGCCTACAACAACATCCACGCGGTCGACAATCCCGCGAACTGGACGCTCCTGCGCGACGGCGTCGAAGTCACCGGCGCGATCGAGAGCGTGACCTTTGGAATGAACGCGTCCTCGCAGCTTGCCCGCGACACGGTCGACGAAAACGGCGACTCCGTCGAGTCGATCACGACCGGCGATCTCGCCTACGGCACGAACCGCTGGGAAGCGGTCGTCCACTTCGCGGACGGCTATGAACTTTCCGACGGCAACTACACGCTCGTCTGCAGCGCGATCACACAGGACACGTCCCGCAACGGTCTTTACGCGCAAGGCTACGCCGCCGACGGCAGCGCGGCCGGCTACGACGGTCGCGACTGGGAATGCACGTTCAACGTCGTCCCGCTCAACGAAGCGCAAGCCTTTGAATACAGCGACACGTTCCATTCAGATTCGTATATCCCCGTGACGCGCATCCACGGCGACGATTCCGCCGGCGATCCGATCGAAGAAGCGGAAGTTTCGGGCGAAACGCTGCGTCAGGTCACGCGCTCTTCGATTCTCGACGAGTCGAGCGACTACGGACCGAACACGGCGAACGCGGTCGCGTGCAACTCCAACGGCGATTACGTCGTCGTCTGGGTCGAGTCGGAAGGCTCGATCGAGAGCGGCTCGATTACGAAGACGGTCTACGCGCGTACATACCGCGCCCTGTACATCACGAACGCGGAAGGCGTTCGCGAACAGGTGATCGACATGGATTCCGCGACCGGCGATCCGATTAAAGTCTATCAAGACACGAACGTTTACGACAAGACGGGCAAACTCGTGAGCGGAACCGACCCGCGTCAAGCGTCGGTCGCGATGGCGGACACGGGCGCGTTCTGCGTCGTTTGGGACATGTACACGACGGGAACCGGCGAAGACGGGAGCCGCGACGTCTACATGGCGAAGTAC
>Ga0256407_10009186_pt1 | contig 14220 bp, 7 predicted proteins | sample RumenRJG_04DNA_FD_193489 | JGI IMG/M metagenome (GOLD analysis project Ga0256407, IMG submission 193489) | Bovine rumen microbial communities from Lethbridge, Alberta, Canada - RJG_04 | ecosystem: Host-associated > Mammals > Digestive system > Stomach > Rumen | place: Canada: Alberta | collected... | reverse complement strand
CAATCCCCATTTGATTTATTAAATAATTTTTCTATATATTATCTTATATTGATTTTTTAAATATTATACAAATATTAATTATATAAATAATTAATTAAATATATAAATAATTTTTAAATTTTTAAACATTTTTAAATTAAAAATTAAAAATAAATTATAAATAAATTTTTAAATACTATTTATTAAAATACATAGAGGAAACATGTCTTCCTTAAAAATAATGGATACTACAAAAATCAAGAAATATTTTAAAAATCAAATCCCTCCTAATATAAGTGAACTAAAAGTTAAATTCAAAGATCCATATTTTCCTCCAAACATAAATTCCCTATTATCCATGAATAAAAATGGAGAATACATAGACAAAGAAAATGGTGAAAACAACGCGAAAAAACTAGGAAAAGAATATGCAAAAGGTTTAACATGGAAAAGAGGAACAACAATAAGAGAAGATATGAAAATATTCGATGAAAAAATCCATATAAAAGAAATATCCCAAGGTTCATTAGGAGATTGTTATTTCTTAAGTTCCTTAGCAGCATTATCAAGATTCCCATATTTATTAAGAGAAAAATTTCGTTTATCCCAAGTTAACAAATACGGTTATATAGAAGTAGTATTATTTATTGATGGTGAATGGCAAATTGTATTTTTAGATGATTACTTCCCTTCTAATAATTATAGTTTTTGCTTTGCTCATCCTTATGAAAATATTTTCTGGGCTGTTATATTAGAAAAAGCCTGGGCTAAAATAAATGGAGGTTATTCTAATATAATTGGAGGTTGGTGTTGTGATCCTATTGAAACTTTAACTGGTTTTCCTTGTACTACTCTTTATAATAGTAATTATTCTAGTATGGAATTATTTAAAGTTATAGAAAAAGGAAATGCTAAGAAACTTATGACTGCTTCTACTGGAGATATTGATGAAAATTGTGGTTTAGCTTCTAATCATGCTTATACTGTTATACAAGCTAAGAAATGGGAAGATAAAAAAATTTATTTAGTTATGATTAGAAATCCTTGGGGACATGGGGAATGGAATGGGAAATGGAGTGATGGAAGTTCAGCTTGGACTCCTGAGTTGATTGATTATTTTAAAATGGTTAAAAAGGAAGATGGTATTTTTTGGATGGATGTTGATGATTATAAAAAATATTTTGAAGATACTGAAATTTGTCATTTGATGTTTGATTCTGTTGTTAAAAATTATCATTTTGATTTTGAAAAATATTTTTTAGCTCCTAATATTTTTAATTTTAAATTAAGTAGCAAAGGGAATACATCTATAAGAGCTATCTTTAAGCAAAATAGATTTAATAGAAATTTAAAAAATGAAAAAAGACCTTTTGTTATGATATTAGGTCAATATAATAATTATAAACAAATAATAAAGACTTATAGTAAAACACAAACTTATGGTGAAGAACTTTGTTTAATAAATGAATTAGATGAAGGATTTTATGTTTTATGGACTTATGTAAATTATTCTGAAATTATAAATAAAAAAGATTTTTCATATACTCTTCAAATAACAAGTGAAAATCATACAAATTTAATATGTGAATATATGGGTTTAGATAGTAGTTTTACATTCACTCAATATTTAATATTAAATAGTTATGAAAATGAAAAAGAAGAATCGTTATTAAATAATATGGGAGACTATAAAATAGGATATCCATCACAATGTGGAATATCAGGAGAATTAGTTTTTAATTTAAATGATCATAAATGGTTAAATTGTATAATATCATGTAATGAAAATTTATTTCCACCATATAATATAAAATCTGATATGGAAATATCAATACCACCAAATCAAAAAACTGCAATATTAGGAGTAAATGTTTATTCAATTTCAGTATCATGTTATTTTTCAAATGATAATATAGGAACATTACCAACTGTTCCTAAAGATTATGGATTTTTAAGTTTTAATTTATCAAATGATATTTCTGATATTTTTGGTATTAGAGCTTATCAATATAAATACATTTCTCAAAAATCAATTTGGGAAATTCCAACATTTGAATCAAATGAATTTATTCAAATTGCAAAAGAAATATTAAGAAAAAGTTCATTAACTCCAATTCAAAAAATAGATCAAAAAGTAGATATAAAAACTCTATTAAGTAATTATAAAAAAGAATTAGATATAATAATAAAAGAATTTCCTCAAAGAGAAATAGATAAAAATGTAAAAATACGTACAGGAAAAATTGATAGTAATTCAGGGACATATATTGGAGAAATTAAAATTGAAAATGAACGTTTTCACGGAAGAGGATTATTTATTTGGATTTCTGGAATAAAATATATTGGTTATTGGACAAATGGTGAAATGGATACAAGAGGAGTAATTTATAATAAAGATAATAATAAATTATATAGTGGTGATTTTAAAAATGGTAAAAGAGAAGGAAAAGGTGAAATTTATTATGCTGATAATGAAAAATATGTTGGTTCTTTTATTAATAATAAAAGAGAAGGTATTGGAATTTATTATTTTTCAAATGGAAGTTCTTGGCAAGGGAACTTTAAAAATGATATGAAAGATGGTGTTGGTTTATTTACTAAGAAAGATGGTGGGAAATTATATGTTGAATTTGATAAAGATCATGTTATTGCTAGATATGATTATAAAGGAGAAGGCGATCAATTTAGTAATTCAAAAGGAATTGATGATTTTAATAAAAATTATAATTTAATTAAGAAAAATAATGAATTTGTTAATAATGTTATTGTTAAAACTATTAGTAATAATGTTCAAAAAATTGAACAAGATAAGAAATATAAAGTTTATTTAAATAGGATTAAAGAATTAAATGAGAAAGAACCTTTTATGTTAAATATTGTTTTAGGATTAAATAGTAATAAAGAAGAATTTTTAACTTTGAATAGTGTTGGTAATATTAAATATTTAGGTGAGATTAATTCAGAGAAGAAAAAAAATGGAAGAGGTGTTTTATTTAAAGGAAATAAATATTTTCTTGGTTTTTTTAAAAATGATTTACCCATTGGACTTTTTAATATTTATGATGAGAATAAAAAATTAAAATTTTCAGGTGAAATTGATAATAATTACAATTTTAAACAAAATTCAAATATTACAATTTATTATAATAATGGGAATATTTATTATGGTCAATATTCAAATAATAATCCAAATGGTTTTGGGACTTTATATTTTGATGATAATAGTTCTTGGTGTGGTAATTTTAAAGATGGAAAATTTGAAGGTGATGGAAAATATTTTTTTATGAATGGTTGTATATCTCAAATTGTAAAATATAAAGAAAATAATATAATATCAAAACAAAATCCAATAATTGATGATTATTCATCAAAATCAGATAAAGAATTTTTTTCAAAATTAACAAATAAAGAAATAGAAAAAAGATTACTTTTACTTAATTCATATCGTGAATCTACAGAATTAAAATATGTAACTCAACAACTTCCAAATAATAATGAATATTTTGGTCAAATTGATAAAAATAATTTAAAATGTGGAAAAGGATGTATAATATATAATAATAAAAAAGAAAGATATTTAATTGGTTATTTTAAAAATAATGAAATTGATGGTGAAATTTGTATTTATGATGTTAATTGGGAAGTTATATATAAAGGTAATTATAAAAATGGGAAAAAAAATGGATTTGGTATTTTATATCATGAAAGAGGAACATATATAGGAGAATTTTATGATGATTTACCAAATGGAAAAGGAGTTTTTGATTATAAAAATGATATGAGATATGAAGGATATTTTTTAAAAGGAATGAGACATGGAAAAGGATGTTTAGTTAATTTAAAAGAAAAAACTATACAAGAATATATATATTGTAATAATAATATTATTGAAGAAAAACCAAAAATTAATTGTTTAAATGTAAATTATATAAATCAAAAAAATCAAAATATAAGTATGTTAAGTAAATTATATCCTGAATACATTAAATCAATTTTAAGTTTTAAAGAATCTGATGATTCTCTTTTATTAAAATTTACTAGTTTAGAAGATGAAAATGGTAATTTTTATTTAGGAGAAGTAAATAATATTGGATTTAAACAAGGAAGAGGTTATTTAATATATCCAAATAAAACAAGAAGATATATTGGTAATTTTGAAAATAATATGAAAAATGGACAAGGGGCACTTTTTTCTGATGATAAAAATAAAGAATATGTTGGTAATTTTATTAATGATAAAATGTCTGGTGAAGGTTGTTATTATTTAAAAAATGGAAATAAAATTAAAGGACATTTTAATGAAATTGGTGAAGGAAATGGAGAAATATTATTTAGTAATAATGAAAGATGGAATGGGAATTTTTATGGTTTATTTATGAATGGTGTTGGAAATTCTTTTGATAGTAATGGGAAGAAAATAGGTCAAAAAAGTTATATTATGGAAAATACATTTAATTAAAAAATATTTTTTAATATTTAAAATTTAATTATTAAATAAATATTAGATAAATAAAAATTTTCAAAAGTACTTATTAAATTAACTTATAATATTTCATTTAAATTTTAAATATTCATTAAATAATTAAATATTTCTTTTATTTTTTCAAAAAAACATTACATTTATTTTATATATTTTTTATTTATGGAACATTTATTAAATATTCAATTTAAATATTTATTTTTTTAATTTTAATAAAAAATGGAAATTAATAACTTAAATGATACTTTTAGTGATTTAGAATCAATTTCTGAAATAGGTGAAAATGATATTAATAATAATAATAATTTTAATGATATTCAAAATAATTTTAATGATTCTTTATTAAGTTCTATAGAATCATTAGAACAAAATCAATCACATAATCATAGTAATGATGATATTATTATAAATACAGAAATAATAAAAAAGAAAAACAAAAAAAGAAATAAAGATGAATTAAATTTAACACCTTTACCAATTTTTTCTTGTATCTATTGCTCAAATGAGAAAGTTGCTTTTTCACACTTATCACTTGAAATTTTAAGTGAAAAATATTTATTTCAAACATCAAATTATGATATTCAAGAATTAGAAAAAATTATAAACAGTTCTTTAATTGAAAAAGATAATGAAGACAATAAATTAATAAAAATAATAATTCAATATCACGAATATTTAAAAAAGAATTTTTCAATTGAAGAAAGTAAAAAATTTTTTATGAGTGACAATTATAAATTATATTGTATAAATAGTGAAAAAATAATTCAAAACAATTTTATAAATAAAATTGAACTAAATATAAATAGAAAAAAAAATGACCAAATAATTAAAGGAATTCACATTCCAAAAAATTCAACAAAAAGTCTTTTTAATACAACAAATTCACTTGTAAATAATATAGTAGCATTAGGACAAGAAACAAATATAAATAACAATAAAAATATAAGTAATATATCAGATAGTAATTTTAACTCATTATCATTAAATTATGATAATTCAGGAAATAATAATAATATTAAAATGTTAAATATTTATAGTATTGGTATGGATAGTATAGTTGAAAATATTGATAATGATAGTAGTGAAGAAAATGAAGAAGATAATGATTTTCTTAAAATTTTTAGATTTGATTTAAGAAGAAAAATTAATAGAAATGATATAATTTGGGATGATAATTGTTTTGATATTTGGAATCCTCAATTTTGTGATGATGATGATAATAATAAAAATCATTTTATTAAATCCAGTAAATCTAAAAAAGATTTAGCTATTTTTGAAAAAAGATTATTAAAAAATAAAAGTATCCTTATAATTAATAATCAATATAATGATGATTCAAAGAAATTAAAACAAAATATTTATCCTCCTAATAATTATTTTCATAAACATTCAATTAAAAGTCAAAATTTAGAAAAATTATTTATTGATAAATTGGAAGATTTTGAAAGAAGAAATAAATCAAATTTAAAAGAAAATATATATAAAACAAATAAGACTTTATCAAAAGTAAAGGATTATGTAACTGGTTTCAATTCAAAAAATCAAGGAAGTACACAAAGTGATTCTAAAATATTTAGTTTAAGTCAAAATCGGAATTCTTTTTTAGATAAAAATAGAACAAGTTTTTTAAATCAAAATTCTTTTAATTTAAATTCTTTACTTAATCAAAATTTATCTCAAAATTATCATACTAGTTTGAATAAAGTAGATCAAATTAAAATTAAATCTAATATTAAAAGGAATGATAGAATTAAAAAAAAAGTAGAAGATTTGATTGATCTTATTAATAGTCCTAATAAAACTAATTTTAATTTAAATGAAAATAAAAAAATTAACTCTATTCTTTCTACTACTTTTCAAAAAATTAATATTAAAACAAAAAAAAATACATATAGCTCAATTATTGGATCATCTTTTTTTGATAATTAAATGCATTATATTATTATATGTTTTATTTTTTTACTTGTTATTTTGTATTTAATGAACATTTATTTATATAAATATTATTATGAAACAATTTTTGAAAAATAAAATTTTATTTTTAAATGTAAAAAACACGTTTCTATTTAAAATAATTTTATAATAAAATATACTATAAATATTTATATATTTAAAGATTTAAACCTTTTTCATTTTTTAAAAATGAAATTAATTCACAAAATTCGTTGAATTCAATTATTCCATTTCCATTTAAATCAAATTTAATTATTGCTTCTTCTGCTACTTTTTTAACTTCATTATCATTCATATCAGATTCAATTTCTTTAACTAAATCAATAAATCCTTTTATAAATTCACTTTTTTCTAAAACTCCATTTTTATTATCATCATATTTATCAAATAATATTTTAATTTTTGCTTTCTCCTTATTTGACATTTTCCTTTATAAAAATAATATTTACTTAAATAAAAAACAAAATTAAAAAAATAAAAAATTAAAAAAAAAAATAAAAAAATTTCCAAAATTATTAATATAATTTTTTTTCATTCTAAAATAAAAAACTTCTATCATTTTTCCTAAAAACAAAAAAAAAATTCAGAAAATTTACTTTTTCATCTTATCAGTTTCTTCTCTACTTTTAGTCCAAGCTTCAGCAATCATTTTTTTCATTTCAGGATCCCCATTTTGATACATATCTCTCATCATATTCATTAAACTTTCATTAGGATCAGCATCTTTTTTTAAAGGACTTTCATCATCACTTTTTCCAAAAAGATTTTTTTTTTTTTCTAAACTATCCCAAAAATCACTTTTATTTGCTTTAGAAAGATAAACAATTAAACCACTATTAGTTTGTTTAACATAAGATTCATTTGGATTAATATCTTTACATAAATTAAAACAACTAAATCTGAAATTTTTATTTTTCCATCCAATAATACAAATATCAAAAGATTTATTTGTAAATTTTGATTGTATATTTTTTGAATTAAATTCTTTTATTCCATCAAATCCATCTGTTAAATAAACTTTTACAAATTTATCACTTGATGTGTCTAATGCGTATTTATTAATTGAATTAAATGAAATATTTAATTTGTTTATATCTATTTTATTGTCTTCTTTATTTTCTTTTTTTTCATCTGCATCTTTTTTTTCTGTTGTTGATTGTTCTTTTTCTTTTTTTTCTAATTCAATTTTCTTTTTTTCTTCTTCCATTAATCTTGTTAAATTAGTTTTGATTTCTTCTAATTGTCTTTTTACATTTGGTCTTTGGGAAAGTCCTATTAATTTATCTAATTCTTCTATATCTTTTTTGTACATTTCTACAGCGGAATATGTATCCATTTTTTCTTTTAGAATATTCTTTTTTTTAAATTTTTTATTTTATATTTATTTTGAGATTTTATTAAAAAATAACTTTCTATTTTGTTTTTAAAATAAAAAAAAAAATATTATTTTATTTATTATATTATTTTAAAATTTATAATTTATTATATTATTCAAAATAAAAAAGATTTATATTTATCTATTTCTTTTTTCGTTTTTTATCTTTACTTCTATCTTTATCTCTATTTTTCTTTTTATCTTTATCACTTTTATCTCTATCTCTATTTCTATCTCTACTTTTATGTTTATCTCTATCTTTATCTTTTTTTTTATCTCTATGACTTTTATCTTTATCTTTACTTCTATGATGTTTATGATGATGAGATTTATGTTCACTTCTATCTCTAGATCTTGATCTACTTTTATTACTTTTTCTATGAGAATGTTTGGATCTATTATCTTTTTCACTATCAGACGAAGAAGAAGAATACGATTTTGAAGAATATGTTTCTTTTGAACTTCCTGATTTAGATTTTTTTTCAATTTCTTTATTTTCTTTATTTTCCTTATTTAAAATTTGTTGATGATTTAGATAATTCCAAAAGAATTGTTGTTTCATTATTGGATTATTCATCATCATTTGTATCATATTATTAGGATTTGGATTTGGAGTTAAATGCTTTGGATATGTAGTTTTTTTTGATTGAATATTTGGATTTATTACATTATTATTATTATTTTCAGCTTGTGTATTTTCTATTTTTTTTTCTTCTATTTTTATTTCTTTATTACTATTATTTATTGCTCCTTGATTTAAATTTACTGTATTTACATTTTGAGTTATTTGTGTTTGAGTATTTGTTGTTATAGTATTATTAATTGGTATTTTATCTTTAATTGGTGTTTGTTCTTTTAAATTTGCAAAATTTTTTATTAAATTATGAGTTGAAATTACTGGTTCACTTAATAAATTTTTATACCATTCTATATTTTCTCTTAATTTTTTATTGTCAATTACATTTTTCATATTTGCATCATGTCTACAACTTGGACATATAAAATTTTTCATTAATTCTTCCATTATATGTTTCTTACAATATATTTCATTACAACATGTTATTTGTACACCTTCTTCACAGTAATCTTCACATATGAAACATTTAAACATTGAAGGTACTGAACTTAATTTTTCAATTTTTTGTTTTTTTTTCTTATTTTCTTCTTCATCTTCTTCTTCATCAATATGAACAATATTATCATTTATTTCTGTATCTGATTTATCTGATTTTAAGGATTTATCATCAGATTTCATTTTTTCATTAAGTGATATAACATTATTAAAATTTAATTCGAAAGAATTTTGACTATGTGATAGATTTAAATTAGAAATATTTATATCATTCATATTTAAAAAATCTTTATTAAGACTTTGAGAATTTTTCATATTATATAAATTTATTATAAATAGATTTTTAATAATTTAAAAAAAAAAAAATATTAAAAAATATTAACTTAAAAAATATAATATATAAGAAATTATTCAAAACCTCCTAAAACCAAACTTTTAAATTGTAAATAATTCATACTTTTATATCCAATATCTTTCATAAATTTTAAAACAACATTTTCATCAACATCTTTATTCATTCCTAAAACTTCTTTCATATCATTAATAGTAATAATTCCTTTTTTATTAATATCAAAAAGATCAAAAGCTTCTTTTAAATTAACATCAGTAAACAAATCTTCTTTTGGTATAGCAATTCTAATAAATTCTTCATATTCAATTGCTCCTGAATTATTAAAATCAATTGATTTAATAATTTTAATAACTTCATCTTTAGTAATTCTCATTTTATTTTCTTGATAAACATTTAATAATTCTTTTGGTTTAATTTTACCATCCATTGATTTATTAATATAAAAAAATATATGTTTTAATTTTTGAGTTAATCTCTTTTCTGCATAATTATATGCTAAATATACTAAAATTGCTTGATGAAATTTTGATTCTGATGAAAAATTTTTCATTCTAATTAAAATTTGATTTATATCAACAGTTAAATCTTCATCAAAAAAAAAATTATTGAAATCAATATCAATTTTAAAAAAAGGATGATTTAATGCTTCTTTGGCATTTAATCTTTTACTTTTATGATAAACTAAACATTTAATAATTAAATCTTTAGCTTCATCTGATACATCATTAAAAAAAGAAGAATCAAAAGAAACTTTTTTATTCATAATTGATTTCATAATTTCATTTTCATTTTCTCCTGCAAATGGTATTTCTCCACTTAATAAAATATACATTATAACACCACAAGACCAAATATCACATTTTGAATCATAATTATTTTTTAATACTTCAGGAGAACAATAAACTAAAGTTCCTACTGTATCATCAAATTGTTTTTTATATTTTGTAAAAATTTTAGCTGCACCAAAATCAATTAATTTAATTTCAAAATTTTTTATATGTTCATATTTATTATGATTAATTTCATCTTCATTTAAAACATTTTTTATATTTTGAATATCAATTTTATATGATGAAATAAATGATAATCTTTTATTTAAAGATGATCTTTCATTATCAATTTTCTTTTTTTCATCTTCATAACTAATATTATCAACCATAACATTTTCTAATTTTAAATCTCCATGAATAACATTATTAGAATGTAAATATAAAACAGCAGAAAAAATTTGAAACATTAACATCTTAACTAATTTTTCATCAAATCTTCCAACTTTTTGTAATTTTTCACTTAAATCTCCTTCATTACAAAATTCATTAATTAAATAAAAAAATTCATCATCTGAATAAAATTCATATAATTTCATAATATAAGGATGTTCTAATTGTTTTAAAATATTAATTTCTCTAAAAATTTCTTGTTCTGTATAACCTGGTTGTAAATTATTTTTAGGAATAATTTTCATAGCTCTAACTTGACCTGTATGTTTATGAATAACTTTAACGACATTTCCATATCCACCTTCACCTAAAGATTTAGAAATTATATAATTATCATCTGGTTTATTATTATTTTTTCTTATTATTGTTCCTAAACCAATTGGTAAATTTGATAATTTTTTAATAAATAATTTATTATTTGGATTGTTTAATATTATTTCACTTGATGGTGCTATTATTGATGCTCTTTTGTAAAATGTTGATAGAGGTATGTTTTTATTTGTAAAACTTTCTGATAATGAGGTTCGAAATATATTTGGATTTGATTTTTCTTGAGTTTTTTTTGTTTTTTTATCAGATTTTAAACTTATGTTTGAATCAATCGAATCATTGTCTGTTGTGTCTATTAAGGTTAAATCGGTGATACAACATATCCTGTCTATTATCATTTGACCCATTTTTATTTTTTTATTTTTTTTTTTTGAATATTTTTTTGATTTGTTAAAAATTTTATTTTATATTACTTTTATCATTATATTTTTAAATATTATTTTAAGATATAAAAAATTATAACACTTTTGGGATATAAATTTAAAGGTTAATTTATATTACAAATGTTATATTATTATTTTAAAAATTCATTAAATTAAAAAGAACAAAAATTATTAATAAATATAAAATTCACCATTTTTTTCTGATTCTCTTATTAAAAAAATTATAAAATTTTATTTTTCCCTTATATATCAAACACAAAAATTATGAGTTTTTTAATAATATTATAATAATCAATAGTTTTCAACCTTTCAAATAAATAATTTTTTAAATCAATGAAATAAATATATTATTCATTAATTAATAATAATTAATAAATTAAAATATTTTTAAAATATCCACATAAATTAATTCATAAATTAATAATAAATAATTTTTATTAATTAAAAAAAAAATTAAATAATAAATTAATTAATAAATTAATTTATTGATGAAAAATAAAGAAAATTAGAAATGAAAAATAAATGGATTAAATAAATAAAAAGAATGATTAATCATTCAGTTTATAAAAATTTAATTTTAAAATAAATACTTGATGATTTGGAAAATTAGAATAATTAATTTAAATTATAATATTATTTTGATGATATTGATAATAATTTAATTTCAAATGATAAATATGAATCAAATCATCCATTTATAGAATATATAATAATAATAAATAACTTATATTATTGAATTAAAAATCATCCTTAATAATTTTTAAAATTTGATTTTTAATCAACATTTAAAATAATAGTAATTAAATTTTATATGTGTTTATACATTATAGTTGGTTCATTAAAAATTGATATGAATAATAAAATATGTTAAATTATTTTTTTATCATTCTTAAAATAATAAAAATTATAAGATATATATATTGATTTATTATCCCCAAAGCCTCCTACATTCAATAAAAAAATAATTAATTTTTTATAATTAAATCTCTGAGTTTTTAAATTAAAATTCATAGATTAAAATTAAAAAATTATTATTTAATTATAATCATTTATAATTGATGAATAATTCAGTAAAATAAATAATTTTTTAATTTTAATCATGTGAATTTTTAATTTAAAAACTCATAGATTTAATCATAAAAAATTAATTGTTTTTTTTATTCAATGTAGGAGAGTTTGGGGATACTTAAACCTTAAATATAATTTATTTAATATTCTATATATGATTATTTATAGGATAATATTTAATTTTTTTTTGTATTAATTTCATTAAGATCATCAATAATTAAATCATTAAAACTATTCTTTTTATTATTATTTTTATTATTAACATTATCTTTATTTCTTTTCAATCCAAATATTTCAGCATATTTTTTCTGTGCCATTTCATGATAAACTGCAGAGAAAATTGGATTAATATTATTTAAATTGTTTTGACCAAATAAAACAATATTATTAAAAAAAAATCCTTTTTTATTAATTTCCTTTCCAGCAACAATACCTAAATTATTTAAAAAGGAATTAACAGAAGACAATTTTTTATTAACTTTTTCATTTTCATAAACATCAATCCCAATTTTTTCAATTTCATCATCATTTCTTTCAATATTAGAATTTTTTTCAATATCTTTAGTTTTTGTAATAACATGATATAACATTTTTAAATTAATATTATCAATTTTTTCTTTAGCTTTTTCTCCCATTTCCTTAGTTAATAATTCCATTTTAACTAATCTATCAATATAATTCATTGCTCCTCTTTTTTGAGTTTTTGGATTTAATCTTTCATAATCAACTGAAAAATTTAAAAATGCATCATCATAAGTAATTTCATTTTTTAATGAATATGCCCCAGAAATATCATATTTTCTAATAAAAGTAGCATATGGTATTATTAATAAAAAACCATAAAAAAATAAATTAAATAATTCAAATAATTTTGATGAATGTAATTTACCATAAAAAATATAATTTCCTATAGACCAAGCAAAAAGTGTTATTTCAAAATAATCTATATAAAAAAAGGCTATTTTTTCATTTAATTTTTCTGGTCTTTTATAAATTTGAAAACATTTTAATTTTTCAATTAAATAATTTAATATAATACCAATTAAAGTAATAAAAGGTCCCAAAGGAAAAAGAGGCATATAAAAAAAAGTCATTATAATTTGAGCTGATAAATGACTATATTGAATATAAACCCTCATATCAGGGTTTTCAAAATAATGATTAACTTCTCTTTGTGATAAAGGCAATTCTTCTTTTTCATTTTTATATTTTCTAGTAATAAAAAACCATCTAAAAAATCTATTAAGAATTAAATCATAACAAGTTAAAGACATTAAAGGATTAAGAATAGAATCAACTAAAAAAATCATAAACATATTATTAACTAAAACTTCATAATTTCCCTTTCCATATTGAATAATATTTGAAACTAATGGAACTATTGCAGTATTAAAAAAAGATAATATTGTAAATTTCATACTAATTGATAAATATTTATCTGTATAAGTCCATGGTTTTTCATAATCAGCAAATTTAATAAATAATCTTTTAATTAAGAAATTAACTGTTATTGTTACTAATGTAATTGCTAATGATAAACCATATTTAAAAATAAATTTTTCTTTAATATCTTTTTCTTTCTTATATTGAATATAATTTAATAATGTAACAATACCAAAAGAAATTCCAGCAAGTAAAATAGAAAAAAAATATAAAAGTAAAGATCTAAATAATCTTGATATAAAATGAAATTCTAAATTTTCAAAAATAACATCTTCTGGTTCTGGTGCTAAATCAACAGTAATTTTTGATTTTATTTTTAAACTTTTTTTTGTTTTTTGACTTATACAACATCCACAAAAACATAAAGCAAAAGATTTTCTTATATTAATAAATAATTTTCCTATAAAAGTAGATGGATATTTTTTTTTATAATTTATTGCTTCATTTTCTTTATTAAATATTATGAATGCAACTCCATTAAAAGAACTTTTTGAATAATCTTCTTCTAATTTTTTTAATGCTTTTAAAATTTGTTTTTTTCTTAATATTAATGATGATATTGTTT
>Ga0256407_10009184_pt1 | contig 14222 bp, 14 predicted proteins | sample RumenRJG_04DNA_FD_193489 | JGI IMG/M metagenome (GOLD analysis project Ga0256407, IMG submission 193489) | Bovine rumen microbial communities from Lethbridge, Alberta, Canada - RJG_04 | ecosystem: Host-associated > Mammals > Digestive system > Stomach > Rumen | place: Canada: Alberta... | reverse complement strand
TGGTCTGCTTCCCGACGATTTCCGTGAAACATTGAAGGCGTTCACTGTACAGGAGCAATGGGGCACGACACCGCCAGTTTCTGAGAGCGATTTTACCGATTTGGGACTGAGCGTGTTGTGGAGAAACTCAAACCTCGGTGCTTCGAGTCCGGAACAGGCGGGCGAGTTCTTCGCCCATAATGAAAACGCTCCAAAGGAAGTCTATAAGGAATCAAACTACAAGAACGCAAAAAAAGAAACAGCGATGGTGTATGATGTGCCACCGATGTTTGAGGATTATGCCTCGCCAAGCAGTTGCGACTACACAGCATACTCAACTGGTACCGACACCGCCACGGCATTGCTTGGTGAGGGTTATCGTCTGCCGACACCCAATGAACTGATGGAACTGATGTCTTGCTGCAAACAGGATTATCGGACCATCAACAGCCGTCGGGTCTTGGAACTCACTGCCCCCAATGGCCGCACCCTGATCTTGCCTTGTGCTGGATACCGCAATGATGACTATTTCGATAGGCCAGACGAGAAAGACGGTTATTATCCCAGCCGTTGCTCGTGGAATTCAGTCCCTGGCGGTGGTGGTCCTGGTGCAGACACGGGCCCCAATGTGGCGGATGCACTGAAGTTCGGTGAAGGTAAGCCCTACGACATGAGTGCGGTTTATCGTTGTGTAGGGTTACCTGTCAGAGCCGTTAAGCCCCTCAACGATTCTCCTGTTTCATCCAACCGTTGGGGAAGAGCGATTAATTGGATGCATGAATGAATGTCCTTAATTTGCCAACTAATACTGCTCACAATGATGAATAAACAAGTAGCAATCTTTATTGCCATGCTGTATTAACTAGAATTTGTTTGCCAAATGATTACAACAGATGTGTTAATTGTCGGAGCAGGACCTGCGGGGAGTGTCTGTGGCAGTCTTTTGCATAAGAGCGGGATAGATTGCCTGCTGATAGATCGTGCCACTTTTCCACGTGATAAAATCTGTGGTGGTGGAATGACTTCAAAAGCGTGGCACCTTCTTGACAGACTATTGCCTGGTTTGGACTATGAGTTTAATGCGGTGAGTAATGTCCGTCTTTATGTCAATGGCGGTAACAAGTGTGAGTTCGACATTGACGAACCCATACGCATAGTCCGACGTAAATTGTTTGATTATACGCTGTTGCAGTACTATCAAAAGCATGGTGGACGCTTTCTGCAGGACAGTCTTAAGGACATTGTTGAGCGCGACGGACACGTCATCGTTACACTTCACTCTGGTGAACAAGTGCAATGCCGTTATTTAGTAGGAGCCGATGGTTCCAATAGCCGTGTGCGTCGTTATCTGAATCCTCACACCGACAGGGGCATTCTGGCTATGGAGCAGTATGTGGAGAAAAATGGCGAGAATGTCATAGAGGTTGAAATTTCGCAGGCATACTATATCGCTGGTTACTTCTACCGTTTTCCTAATACCGGCTTCGACATCATCGGATTTGGCGACTACAGCACTACACCCGACAAATTCCGTAAGGTGCTTAGTGATAAAGGCATCAGCGAGACAAAACTGAAAGGAGCCTATGTCTACCTCTCAAACGACTATCCCCTCCGCGACAATATTATTCTTATTGGCGATGCTGGTGGTTTTGCCAATCGCACCACAAGCGAAGGTATTTACGATGCCTTCAAGACCGCTGAAAATGCCGCTACAGCGATCATACAGAAGCGTTCTTTCCGCGAGGTCAATGCCCCCGTCTTCCGCAAGATGAAGAACGAACTCAGGGTGCGTAACTTCCTGTTCAGTTCCTTAGGCTTTTTCATCGTCAAGCAGATGTGCCGTCATCCTAAAGTTGTCAAGTGGCTTTTCGATACGAAGATGCGTCGTGAAAAGTGGATTTAAATGTATTCCTATAATATGAATGTTATCGTCAGATACTGGCAGCAAATGCTGTTAGCCGTAATGGTGTTTGTTTCTGGCTTCTGCTATATCCGTTTATCCCTGTCGTGAGGGAAATGACGCAGTTGTTCCTGTGGACGGGCGACTATTTCACGGAACGTATTGCCGTGCCTGGCGGACTGGCGCAGTATCTGGGGGAAATGATAGCCCAGTTCTTTATCAATACCGTAAATGGTGCCATCGCCTACGCAATCATCTTCGTTGTCGCACAGTATCTGTCGGGCCGATGGATCAGAATGTTCTTTCCCAAGCTGAAAGAGGGTTGGCGCTTTGGGCTTTCGCTCGTCGTGCCTGTCATTCTGATGTGGCTGGCGATGCTTCCCTCTGTCCCGCTCACTCCCACGATAGCCGTCATCATGGTGTTGACAACAGGAGCGATAATGAGAACGAAGCGGTTGTGGGTGCTGTTGCCGATGATTCCCGTGATGTATTGGCTGGCAGGACCAGCAGCCATTCTGCTGGTGTTCTGCAGCATCCGATGGATTCCCCTCACCGCCGCGCTGTTTGCTGCCTGTCTGATAGGCAGTTCCTATCTGGTTCCTTATCCTCTCAGACAGGTGGTCAAGGGCCTCGACTATTATGCTTCCGACAACAGAATCGGTCTGCAGACGAGCACCTACGAGGAAATGGAGTGCGACATGCTGTTTAGGCAGGGAGAGTGGCAGCAGATTATCAGTAGGTTCCAGCAGTCCGAATCGCCTGTGGTGCGCAGCGCCGTGCTGATAGCCTACCACAAGATGGGGCAGATAGGCAAGCAGCAGTTGATGAATAATTTGGTTGGTTCTGCCGAACAGCAATCTGTATTCAACGTTGGAGACAGGTGTTTCGTAGTTAATTTCGGCAGCGTGTCGTCGGCCTTCATGGTGAGTGACATGGCCTATCAACTCTATTGGACCTACATCGCCCAGCGTGCGGCCTTCGAGGCAATGGAATACATTCCCAATTATAACAAGAGCGGTCGTGCCCTGAAGCGCCTGGTGCAGACCAATATCATCAGCGAACACTATGACGTGGCCTGCAAATACATCGAAATCTTGGAGAAGACCACCTTCTACAGGAAATGGGCACAGTCGATGCGTCAATATGTCGACAATCCCGAACTCATCGAAAACAATGCTTTTTTCAAGGACGCCCGCAAAGAATATGTCCATACGGCCGACGTCTTCTTTATATAATTAGGTATGAAACATCTCCTTCTAACAACACTCCTTCTCATCCTTCTTACGGGATGTCATTCCTATCCCACGGATGTCAAAAAGGTTGATGAGCAGCCTGCCATCTGGCCCGATTATACGGAAGTGACGATACCTGCGGACATTGCTCCCCTTGACTTCGCGATGGCCGACGATGCCTTCGAGACCATCGACGTAGAGGTCAAGGGCTCTAAGTCGGGCAACTTGCATGCTAACGGCGACTTTGCCGATTTCGACATCGACGAATGGCACCAGTTGTTAGAGGCGAACAAGGGCGGTGAACTCACCGTCACTGTTTGTGCAGAGAAGGACGGCGAGTGGATGCAGTATCGCGATTTCCACATCTATGTAAGTACTGACAAGATGGATGTCAGGGGTATCACCTATCGCCGCATCCCACCTAGTTACGAGATCTACAGCCGCATGGGAATCTATCAGCGCTGCCTCGCCAATTTCGAGGAGACAGCACTCATAGAGAACAGCCAGACGCCTGGCCAGTGCATCAATTGCCATACCGCCAATCGCGCCAATCCCGACCAGTATGTATGGCACGTGCGAGGCCAGCATGGGGCCACCGTCATCAGCATCATGGGTAACGAAGAGTTGCTCCAGGCCAAGAACGACAGTCTGGGCGGCTCGATGGTCTATCCCTATTGGCATCCGAACGGCCGCTATTGCGCCTTTTCTACCAACCAGACCTCACAGATGTTTCACATGTCAGGCAGAAAACGCATTGAGGTCTTCGACTATGCTTCCGATGTCTTCATCTACGACACGCAGACACGCACCATCCTAAAGGATACGCTCACCATGAAGTCGCTCTGGGCCGAGAACACTCCTGCGTTCTCTCCCGACGGCAAGTGGCTCTATTTCACCACCGCCCAGCGACAGGACTATCCCCTCGACTTCAACAAAGAGAAATACAGCCTTTGCCGCGTCGCTTTTGATGCAGCCACAGGACGTCTGGGAGAGCAGGTCGATACGCTCATCCATGCCGACTCCATAGGTAAGAGCGTCACGTGGCCCCGTCCTTCCTACGATGGACGCTACATCATGTATACCCAGGCGGATTACGGCTATTTCTCTGTTTGGCATCCTGAGGCCGACCTTTGGCTCCTCGACCTCCAGACAGGCGAGACACGCCCTTTGGATGAAGTGAACAGTCCGCGTGCGGAGAGCCTGCACAACTGGACACCTAACAGCCGTTGGTTCCTTTTCACCAGCCGTCGCGACGATGGGCTTTACACCCGTATCTACTTCTCCCATTTAGATGCCGACGGCAAGGCCTCAAAACCTTTCCTCCTGCCTCAGCGCAATCCCAAGGAATACTATCGCGACCTGTTCGATTCTTATAACACCCCCGATTTCGCCAGTCGTCCCCTCGCCAGCCACGCCCGTGAACTTGGTCAGCAGATAGAAAGCGATGAGAGAGCGATTTAGGCAAAGTTAGCAGATTAATCTTATGTACATTTTATTCTAAGAGCGCTGTAGAGATAATCTGTTGCGCTCTTTTGTTCAGCATGTTGCTGTGTCACAGCAACAAACTCAACATTAATTCTCACAAATTGCTCTCGCCATCTCGTTCAGTTCTAAGCATTGCCCCCTTTTTATCGTCATCTTCTCATTATGATGCTCCCAAGGCGCCAAGATTAGCAATTGCCCTCTGGCGCAGGCATCCATCCTCATTCCGCCAGGTTTTGCCATATCTGTGAAACCATTTTCTTGGAGATAAATCAGTGGCAGCCCCTCCTCGAAAGCCCCCCGCATGATAACCTTTTCTCCTTTTGAGATTGCTGGCGACACCAGCACTGCCCCTTGCCGTGCAGCACGAAGGCATTCGGCCATTTTAGCCTGTAAATCGCTCTCATTGATGCTTCTCGAACATTGCACCTGAAGTTTCAACGGTCTTTCCAACAAAAACCGATTTCCAATAGCAGAAAAACTATGCCCACAAAAAGTCAACCCTCTTTGAACTCGAAACAAATCAGGGTTCTCTCGCTTCATTAGCAGTCGCCGCGGGTTATCTTTGAGGTAGTTCAGCCATCGTTCCAACTGTCCTTCCCTCAGCAATATCTGGTCGTTGAAGCCCTTTGCAAACAGAAGCCCGTTCTCTCTTGCTCGTTCAGCATGTTGCTGTGCCACAGCAACAAACTCTACGGGCATCACCTCTCGGAACACTTGGTTACAGGCTTGCTTAACCCCCAATAGCACCTTCCCCAGCGGTTTCTCCATTCGTTCTTTCACAAACAGGATGGCGTGCAAATGGTCAGGCATCATCTGTAGCGCTACCACCTTTACCTCCGGATGATGGCTGCCTATCGTCTGCCAAATCTCCTCCACGGCCTTCCCTAATAACGATAACTTGATACGGGGAGCCTCTGGCGAAGGCTCAATAGCCTCACTTTGCCCTACTACCTGGCCAAACAACGGCTTTCTCCCCTCTGTTACCATTGTTATCATATACATCCGTCGCGCTGTGTAGTCGTTATCTACACAGCGTCGATGCATTGAAGGCTTCTTCTCCCCTGCAAATGCTTTCCTGCTTTCAAACTTTGCCCGCAGGTCTTTCATACTTGTTTAAGATTTTATGCAGCAAAGATAATGATTTCTTCCTATAAAACCAAATATTCTGTATTATTCTGCTTCTGAATACTATTATTCCGCATTATTTTTGTAAATTTGCACCCCAATAATAAATGAAAAGAATTTCTATATTTGTTATATTATGAATAAGATACTTTACCCCCCCTTGATAGTTATCGGAATCTGTATTCCTATATACATTTATGCTCTTATTGACCGTTCTGTCAATAGTATAGCCCCAATGGCTCTTTTGAGTTTGCTTTTGTTATTTGTTTTATGGAAGAGTATGGACAATTTCTGGTTTCATCGCAGGCTGCCAGTAATGTGTCCTAAGCAATACAAAAAAGTAAGAGTGGAAATAGATAGTTATTCACAAACAGGCGATGTTTACGATGAGGAAAGCGAAATCTCTTACAGATATGATGCTAAGAAAAAGGTTTTTCTTATGTCAAGGACAATGTACCTGAATCCTTTTCGTTATCCAAAAGAGTATGAGGAAAGGAAATATCAGTTTAAGACCCGTATAGAACAATTGAGGATTCCAATTTATGGTTGGATTTCTGAGCCAAAAAGTACTATTAGATTTGATACTTCCGTAAGGCTTGAGAAAAAGTATGCGACCCCCGAGAACATCAAAAAGATAAGGGAGACGATACTGGATTTGGCCAAAAATGACTATAGTCAGAATGTCTATTCTAAATTTGTCTTCGAGGATAATCTGACGTTATATATGGAGACTTTTCGCTATAAACTTGTCAAGGCAATGCTCGTACAATCTGATGTGGTTGTAGAAAGATATAGTCCTGAAGGGGATAATGATGCTTCTCAAATAATATCTGATAAACTGGCATCTTTATTTAAAGAGATGTGCAATCAGCAGCAATTCGATAAACTGACAAAAGATAATATGATAGATAAATTAGAGTTTTATCAGATTTGGAATAATACCGTTTGCCAGAATTAAGAGATGGTTCTTTAGGAGAGGATAGATGAATCATGCCTAATTGATCCCTGAAGCATGCCTTTAGGTGGTGTCCGACTTTCAGAATTAACAAAAAATGTTTCAAAATTTACAAATGGCAAAAAAAAGATGCTCAGAGTTTAGGTATTTGTAAAAATATTCTTATCTTTGCATTGAAATATCAATATGAAAAAGAGAATTGCTATAACGACCCTGCTGGTTTTACTGGCAACTTCATACTGCCACGCACAGTCGTTGACGGGGGCTGAGGCCTACACCATCATCGCGATACTGATAGTCATCGTGATAGTACTTCTTGTGCTGGGAGGCTTCGGCCTGCATTATAACAGGGTTATCAGTCGGCGAAATGAGCAACTTCTCCGAATACTTAATGCGCTGGATGCTTATCGTGCCATTGTAGCCGAAGGGGCATTGTCGCTTGATGAGCAGGAAGACGTATTGAAACTGCAGCAATCAAGGTCGATGGCTGCCAAGGCAGTCCAGGCAGACGGTAGTCAGGCTTTCTATGTGAAGATGGATGCCCGCGTGAACAAGGAGAAGCCCTTCACGGATCCAGAATTCGACCAGCAGGCACTGGCAGAGTTTATGGGCGTTGATGTGGAGACGTTCTGCCAACTGGTTCCACGTTATAAAGATCCTGAGCGAACACTTGATTATATCAACTCTTTACGTGCAGAATACGCCGCAAAGATACTTATGGAGCACTCGGACTGCTCAATGGGTGAATTGGCCCGCAAGTGTGGCTTCAGTCATTCATCAGCATTCATCAGCGCCTTCAAATTCGCTTTTGGCATCACGCCGACAGACTACGTGCAAGGCATGAGCACGATGTTTAAGAAGAAAGCGATGTCATAGGCGTTATCAAACGCCCTTACTTGCACTCACCGTTGCCATAGACGTAGCACTGCGAATGAGCGGTGTAGTCGAAGACTTCCTCTGGACGGAAGAAGCGACGTACCTCGATGGCAGCATTCTCTACTGAGTCGGAGGCATGGACGATGTTCTGCTGGTTGCTCATAGAGTAGTCGCCACGAATGGTGCCAGGAGCCGCTTCGCGACCATTGGTAGGACCAGCCATCTGGCGAACGACCTTCACAGCCTCGACGCCAGTCAGTGCCAGTGCGATGACGGGTGATGCCTGCATAGAGGCCTGCAAGCCAGGGAAGAAGGGTTTGTCGACGAGGTGTGCATAGTGCTCGCGCAGAATCTCGTCAGAGAGTTGCATCATCTTCATTCCTGAGATGCGCAGTCCTCGACGTTCAAAACGATTAACCACTTCTCCAATCAACTGTCTCTGTACACAGCCAGGCTTCAACAATACTAAAGTTGTTTCCATAATATTCTAGGTTTTATAAGAAGATGTTGCAAAGATACAAATTATTTCGCAATATCAATCATTTATTTGGAAATTATTCGTATATTTGCAGGCAAAAGCATGCGAGAACGATAAAGCAGATGTCTATGGGAGACGATAAACGAGCACAGATCATCAGTCTGATTCGCGATACAATTCGAGCATCAGAGCCTACAGCGCAAATCATCCTCTATGGTTCGCGTGCACGCGGCGATGCCCGTGAGGACAGCGATTGGGACGTGTTGGCTATAGTTGACAAACCACGTCTTACGTTAAAAGATCGCAGCAATCTTCAGTATCCAATATGGGATAAGGGACTTGAATTAGGTGAAGAAATCAATGTTTTTCCTTATACTCGTAAGCAATGGGAAGAAGGGCCCCTTACGCTTTTCAAACACAATGTTATGACGGAGGGTATTGCAATATGAGTCTAGATAATGAAAGTAGAGAGGCTATGATAGCCTATCGTCAGGAAAAGGCTGATGTTGCACTTGACGACGCTCTTTTCCTAACTGATGCAGGACGATATAATCTTGCGGCAAACAGGTTGTATTATGCCTTGTACTATGCTGCCTCTGCTTTGTTATTAAGCAAAGGTATTGCCACCAAGCGTCATTCTGGGCTAATTACTCAAATGCATTTGAATTTTGTCAAGACAGGTATTCTGACAGTTGAAGAAGGGGCTTTGTTTAAAGTGATGTTCGATCTTCGTCACGAAGGCGATTATGAAGACTTTATTGATGTGGAACGTGCAGACATCGAAGAATACATTCCGCAAGTAAAAGAACTTGTAGAGAAACTGAAGAATCTTGTAGAGAATTGATAGCACTAGCATCCTGAACTTAGCCTCAAATACCTTCTATCACCTGTTCCGATGCTTCGCAGCCTCCATCCGGATGCTTCCTTTCCCCTATAAGGAAGCATCCGGATGACTGTTGCAAAGCATCGGAATGGGTCGTAGATGACGTTCGGATGACCTGAACGAGGCATTCCTTTCTGACCACCGCCTGCACCACTTTGAGATTCCTATGTGGTCGAAACCCTGGTTTCAGCCTCGATTATTATGTCCTCGGCGTGAACAACGAAATCGTCATTTTCTATCTCAAATTTTTTGAGAAAAAATCGACTAAAGTGTCATAACTACAGATAACCTGCTGAAATATAATATGTTAAGGCATGACACCTTAGTGCCTGAAGTGTCATGCAGGTGTCATATTGCCATCATAATTAGCGAAAATGCTGCTATTCTGACTATACTCTATCCTCATAGAAATGCTAGTTTGCATTTGTACTAACGCTCCAAACTGTCAGTTTTTACCGTTAAAACTATCAGTACTATACGTAAAAACCACTAGTTTGCACGCTTAATACACTTGCAAACTATCCTGTTATTCAACTATTTACGCTGTTTGTAGCCTCATTTTGCAGCATGAGTACATCATAATATGACACTAGCATGACACTTTAAGCACTAAGGTGTCATGTATTAATTATCTGTAAACCAACATATTAACATTACATATGACACTATATTAAGAAAATTGAACTTTTTAAAAGAGAAAGTTTTTCTACAATAACAGTACAGGGCAGACGCTCAATAGTTATTACAAATCCAATATTGTAAATATTACAGACATATTCTAAATAATATAATATCATATAAACACCTGATAAACATTATGTTATATTAACTATAATTATTTGTGTGTATCAAATATTTTTATTACCTTTGTACAATATAATCAATATTGTAATGTACAATGGACATACTGACTTTCAGCAAGAGTGTTCCTGACTGTAGGAACGAGAAGAACAGGCTCTATGATGCCTCGGAACTGGTGTTTATCTCCTTGGTCGCCGTCCTGTGCGGCTCTGACACATGGAATGACGTTGAGGAATTCTGTGAGTATAACTTCAAGTATTTTAAGGAACGGCTTCCAAACCTCCGCGGTGTTCCGTCCCATGACACGCTTAACCGTTTCTTCTCCGTACTTGACACTTCATGGTTTGAGAAGGCTTTCCGCGACTGGGTTGGCGACATCTGCGACAAAATATCCGGCGTGGTTGCCATCGACGGCAAGGCAGTCTGCAGGAATCCCTCCGACACCTCCAACAGTTTAAGAAACCGTCTGTATATGGTCAGTGCATGGTCTGAGGCCAATGGCATCTGTCTCGGGCAGGAAAAGGTCGGGGTCAAGTCGAATGAGATAACGGCCATCCCCAGGCTCATCGAAGCACTGGACCTGAGGGGGTGCATTGTGACGATAGATGCCATCGGCTGCCAGAAGTCCATAGCCGGGGACATCGTGAAGGCAGGTGCAGACTACGTGCTTTGTGCAAAGAGTAACCAAAAGAATCTTAAGGAGTTGATAGCATTCAACGTAGACGAGAGCAAGAAGGAGATTGAGGGGTATTGCAAATGGTGTGAGCAGAGCAATGACGGGCATGGCAGGCGGGAGTGGCGCGAGTGCGTATGCACGGATTTTGAGAAGCTGGCAGGATTCTTCCTCAAAGGATGGGCAGGAGTGCGCACATTAGCCAGGGTCACGACAAAAAGGCAGGTTGGCGACGGCCCCGTCTCAGAAGAAACCAGGTATTACATCACCTCACTGCCCGATGATCCCGAGTTGATCCTCAAGTCTGTAAGGGCACACTGGTCTATCGAGAACCAACTGCACTGGAGGATGGATGTCGCCTTCAGGGAAGACTATACAAGGAAGACGGACAATGCTGCGATTAATTTCTCTGCATTAGGAAAAATGGCGCTGATGATGCTCAAGGCATGGGACAAGAAGGTTGGCATTGCAAGCAAGAGGAAATTTTGCAGTTGGGACGAGGACACTAGGGACAGGGTGCTGGGAATCAAAATACAACGTTAAAAATATTGAGCGTCTGCCCTGATTCGCTACCGCCCTTGAGAGTTTAGTGTTTAGAGTTCTCGCTTGGTGAAAGCGAGCAAACTCGAGCGAATGCCTTCCACCTCTCGTTCCGATGCTTCGCAACCTCCGTTCGGATGCTTCCTTTCCCCTATAAGGAAGCATTCCGATGATTGATGCAAAGCATCGGAACAGGGCATAGATGACGTTCGGATGCTAACGATGGGCATTTGACTTTATTTAACAGCCAATGTACGACAGTTCGATTATATTTGCCTATTTTTGCAACAAAATTACTACTATGCAAAAGAATACTGATGATGAATTGACTGTGTCTATGTCTGGATTTTCTGTAAAATTCGGATACAGAGACAAAGAGGGAAGAATGGTAATACCTCCCATATACGATGGTGCTTGGCCGTTTGTTGGTAACTACGCCAAAGTATCTGTAGGAAAGGGGAAACGGGGTGTCATCGATAAGAAAGGAGACGTCAGGGTTCCTCTGGCGTATAAGGATATAAAAGCCATTAGTGATGATGCCGCAGTAGTAGTTGACGCTTCCACCTACCAAGGGATTGTTGATATAAAAAACGGATTCCAACTTCCCTGCATTTATGAATCGATAGCAATTAAAGGACGTGACGATTCAGGGTTTTTGGTATGTGAAGTGTCTGATGGCTGGGACAGGTGTTTGGTTACGCTCAATGAGCATCCTGACATAGATAAAGACTTGGCGACAAAAGACAGAATGCGCCAATACGCAGGGTTTTCTATTGAGAAAAGAATCGTTAGTCAGAAATGCGACAAATGTGGAGGCCGACTGGCAACTGGTTATTATAGGAGCAGTCCTGATTCGTGGGCGCATCTTGCCGGACGTGAAGGCTACCTTACAATATGCATGGATTGTGGTAAATGGATTGACTTTGACTGTCGTATCATGAACTGAACCGTCGTGTACATAACTTCAAGCCTTTTATGAATCTGTATTCAAGGCTATGCAAGAAAAGATGAAAAAGATTTGGCAATCTCAAATTATAATCGTACTTTTGCAGCATAGTAAAGAATAAAAGAGAATAAAGAAGAATAAAAGAGAATAAAAGAGAATAAAGATGAATAAAAAAGAGGATGTACGCAGTCTGTTTCAACCTACTTTCGGCAATCGGCCTGAGCAATATATTGGCCGTGACGGAGTTATTGACCAATTCATGGCAGGACTGAGAGAACCCGTGGGGTCGCGTAACCGTTGCTGGTTGTTCTTGGGGCAACGTGGTATGGGCAAGACCGCTTGGCAGAATATTTACTAACACAGTAAATATGGACAAACTCATCATACTACTCATCGGGCTCTGTTGCGCCATTGGAGCAGAAGGGGCTGGCGAACGGCCACCTAAAGACCGCCATCTGCCCCTATTAGCAGATGGCGTGGTCGATACCACCAACCATGAGACGGTAGGACTGCAGCCTGACAACAGCATAAAGACCATCACCATCTTCAAGGCAGGAGAGAATACGGACCATTATGCCAACGGGGTGGTGATGACGGCCTTCAAAGGGAAGTTGTATTGCATGTGGCAGAGTTCGCCGAAAGACGAAGACAGCGACGACACCTGGGTGGCCTACAGCATGAGCAGCGACGAAGGCATCACCTGGAGCAAGCCTCAACCACTCGCCCTGCCTACTGAGGACTACTACTGCACATCGGGCGGATGGCTGGTGAGGGGCGACACGCTGACAGCCTTCATCGACACGTGGCAAAAAGGACTGGAGCCGCGAGGGGGAAAGACCAACTACATGATGAGTACCGATGGCGAGGCATGGAGCCAGATGCTTCCTGTAAGGATGGCTGACGGAAGTGTGATGGAGGGCGTACTGGAACAAGACCCCTACCCCCTGCCTGACGGCCGACTCGTCGGCGCTTCACATTTCATGCCAGGACTCCACATTTGTCCTGTATTCACCGACGATCCCAGCGGGGTGAGCGGTTGGCGAAAGGGGCTTTTCGAGTCGGAAGACAACGGCAAGCAGTCGCGAGAGATAGAACCCAGTCAATACAGGCAGCCCGACGGTACACTCGTCATGCTGTTTCGCGACCAGAAGAGCAGTTTCCGCAAACTGGCTTCTGTCAGCAAGGACAGAGGCGAACATTGGTCAAAGTCCGTTATGACCAATATCCCTGATGCCCGAACGAAGCAATGTGCTGGCAACCTGCCTGACGGCCGTTCGTTCATGATTGGCTGTCCTGCCAACGACAAGCGGAGATGGCCGCTCGTGCTGCATCTGAGCCAGGACGGCATCATCTTCGACAAGGCCATCCTGCTACGCAGCGGCCTGCCTGCCGATTTACCGCCAAGACGCTATGAGGGCAGATACAAGACCCTCGGCTACAACTATCCCAAGGCGATGACCTATCAGGACAACCTCTACGTGAGTTATTCCACCAACAAGGAGGATGTGGAATGTACCGTCATCCCACTTCAGAGCAAAACCATGCAACCATAAAACGAGTAATGACGATCTTTAGAAACAACATGAGACAACATCGTACATTATTTATATTCCTTCTTGTAGTGCTTCTCGCGTCATGCAGCAAGACGCTGCCGAAGGTGGACCAGGCCCTGCTGGACGCTGCAGAGCAGGGCGATGCTGCAGCACAGATGAAGGTGGCGCTGGCCTACGACGAGGCGGGAGACCATGAGGAGGCGGCACGATGGTATGCGCTGGCAGCAGAGCAGGGAGTGAGCGAGGCACAGAACAACCTAGGGGTGATGTACAAGGAAGGACAGGGCGTCAGTCAGGACTACGCCAAGGCGGCACGATGGTTCATGAAGGCAGCCGTACAGGACAACACGCTCTCACAACTGAACCTAGGCTGGCTCTATCATGCCGGCAAGGGCGTCAGACAAGATGCCGACTCGGCCCGCTACTGGTACACACAGGCCGCTGAGAAGGGACACCCCACAGCCTGGCTGAACCTGGGTGTCCTCAGTCTGCAACAGGGCGACACCGTGCAGGCCGAGATCCAACTGCTAGAGGCAGAAAGCATGGGCAACGAGGGAGCACGGCGCTTGCTGGAAGGCATTGACCGAGCAAGGGAGCAGAAGTGATGATAGGACAATAACAGGTTCAGGGAAACCAAAGAAAAAAGGCTTTTCGTTTGGTTTTTCGCTCGGTTTGCACTACCTTTGCAGCGCAAAACAGAAGAAACGAAGAGAAAACATGAAGATACTTGTAACGGGGGCCAGCGGATTCATCGGCTCGTTTATCGTTGAGGAAGCACTCAGACGCGGCATGGAGA
>Ga0256407_10009181_pt1 | contig 14227 bp, 19 predicted proteins | sample RumenRJG_04DNA_FD_193489 | JGI IMG/M metagenome (GOLD analysis project Ga0256407, IMG submission 193489) | Bovine rumen microbial communities from Lethbridge, Alberta, Canada - RJG_04 | ecosystem: Host-associated > Mammals > Digestive system > Stomach > Rumen | place: Canada: Alberta... | reverse complement strand
TCTTTTCTTCATCGACAGCACGGACATAGATTTCTGTGAATCGTAGGCTGCTATGACCTAACAGACTGCTTACCACCTTGATATTGGCACCGTTATTCAGCAACTGTGTGCCGAAACTATGCCTTCCGCAATGCCAGGTTATATGCTTATCTATTCCTGCTTTCTTGGTCCAATGTCTCAATGCCTTCAGGCACATGGTGTCTGATGGTAGGTGAAAGATATAATCATCCTTGGCATCAGGAGCCTTTACACCTATTATATTTAATAAGGTGTCGTTGAGCGGAATTGTCACACCGCTGCTGCTACTATGCTTCTTTGTCTTGTTCTGACGGAACTTCAGTATCTTATTGCTATAGTCAACTTCGCTATAGGTAAGTGTCACTATATCACAATGCCGGATGCCTGATAAACAGGTCATGGCAAATGCCCTTCTTATTTCGGGATTCTCTCCAGCATAGTGAGTAGCAAACAATTTCTGTAACTCCTGTTCACTCAGAATGTCCTTCGCCAGAATATCATCCGTCTTTGGAGTCGTTATACCTTTGCAGGGACTCTTGGCTATCACCTCATTATCAACGGCATAGTTTATCATGCGCTTAAAACGTTTATAATACGTCTCAGCACCTTGCCCTTTATGATTCTCAACCAAGTAGTCAACAAACTTCTGCATCATGTCACTACTCAAATTCTTGGCTTCAATCCAGTTGGCATATTGGGGATATTTCTTTCCCAAAAAGTCCTTAAAGTTATTCAAAGCGCCAACAAGCACTAACCTATCTGCTACATTTGCCGTTTTGGCAAACTGTTCGAAGTAGTCCAATAGATTGATGGCATCCTTCTTTTTCAGACGATAGCCCTCTTTGTTGTCAAGTAGTTCTTGGGAACGCTCGAACTGAATTTTCTTTGCTAATGCAAGTGTTTCTTTGTTCTGCTGACGTTCTACTGGAGTACGCGGATTCGCTTTCAAATATAGGGAAAGAGTCTCTTTCTTACGAATAGAGGCTCCATTCTCACGATTATAGCCTAACTGGTATTCGAGATAGAGGCTGTACTCCGTACCGCCCTTCACTTCTTTCTTCAGCAGACGTGGATTTCCTGCTTCAACAAGATTTTTGTTTTTCCCTCTGGTTTCTGCCATGATTAAATTTCTTTTGTTTTCCTTTTCGGCTGCAAAGGTACAACAATTATTTGATTGGGGGTGTTAATAAGGTGTTAATTTTAACGCCTCAATGGCAAAAATAGGCATTTTAGAAAAACAAAGGAAAATATAAAATATTTATAAATATCTGATATTCAATGCTTTAATTTTCTTTTGTTTGTTTTTGTTTTCAAGGGTTCGATTCCCCTATCGACTACAAACAACACCCTGTAAGTCAATGACTTACAGGGTTATTTGTTTTTATAAACTGCCAGACTCACCTACCCTTTCATCAGCCGTATTTTTCTGTGATTGCTAGAGGGACGCACGGCGAAGTGAATCCAGAGACTCTTAGCGCTTTGCTCTATCAGGAGTTCGTCGAAGTCCTCCTGCGACTCATCCGCGATGTCTAACAAGATACACGCATAGCGTATCGCCTGCTCCTTTCCCAACACGTGGATATCCACCGCACAACCCGTCAGGTGGTTCGACCCAGCCACACCACCCACGGCCTTATTCACCGCCTCAGAACGATAGCCGCTATTGATGATAATCGGCTCCTCTTTGTATTCACTCCCCTCGCCATTCGGAGAGGGGTCGGGGGTGAGGCTTCCATACCGCCTATTATACTCACTGCGAAGCATCTCCAACCACCCGCAGAGTCGCTTCAAGTTCTCAATATGTACGTGCGAAGGGATGTTTCCATCAGGAGTCCTTACACTTGTTTTGCACATTTCGCCTAAAGTAAAGTGTGGCGATAAGCGTGCTTGTTTGTTCAATTCTACATTATTCATACTCTCTTCTTTTTGTTTACATTAATCGGTGTACTGTTAGGGAATGCGATGCTGTAGGCGCTGTCGAGGGATTTCAGATTGACTTTCCAATAGCTGACGCCTGTCTTGACGGCCACGATAGCACGGAGTAATTCACGATGCTTGCGCGGATAGAGCGAAGGGGTTTGTAACTCGTTCCAGCCTTCCTGCTCGCACAGGTGGCAGACCTCCCAGATAAAGTCATCGTTGGCTTCAGCAGGGAACCACGACTTTAGTATACGTCGGATGCAGAACCGCTTGTATTGTCTTGTGAGGAGCTGCCTCGTGCGCTCCAGCTGTAGCCAGAGCTGCACGAAACATTCCTTGTTATTCTGAACTTCAATCATACCTTACCTCCAAATTTTTGCTTGTACTCCTCCGTCTTGCAGTACCTGCCGCTCACCTCGTCATAGACAATATAGCCGCGACTCTGCCAACTGCGCAATGTGCTGTCACCACTACCCGTCTTGCCCTGCTGTTGGCGCATCTGGCGGTACTGGTCTTTGGTGAACTCATCAGGTAACAACTCCAGCAGATTCTGTGGTCCCGACTGGCGCTGAATCTCCACCTCCTCGCGCAGTTCCTTTTCCAACTGCTGACCGAAATACAGCATTTTGCACCACAAATTATACTGCTGAGTCCAACGGACGAAATCTGCAATCTCTTTTGACCACTTGTAGCCGTGAGCCACGTAGAGCACCATCCCTTTCAGCCAGGCAATCACGTTGGCACGATAGGAGAACACCCTGTAGGCTTCGCTCTCATAGAGCTTTGCGGCATCCTTGTTCTCCTGCTTCATCTCGAGAGAGAGCTTCTTTGACTGAGGACACTCAATGAGTCCGTTGGCAGCCTCCAAACGGTCGATGTAGGGCTTGAGCTCCTGCGCAAACGTGTGATCGTAGATGCCTAAAATAGGCTCCGCATCATCGTCCTCATCGGTCCTGATAATGGTCGATACATCCAGTCGGCTTACGGTACCGTCATTCACCATTCGCAAGAAGAATTTCTTTGCATTGGGAGGGGTCGTTGACGCGTTAAAGTTCCACCTTAAGGGGGCTATACCCGACACGCTATCAGCACCTACACGCTCCTGACCGGCATCAGAATTATCAAAGGCCTTTCTGATTAGCAGACCCACTTCATCCACCGTACCCTTTGACGTCACCTTCTTCAACCCCTCGATTTCATCCACGATGGTATAGATGAATCGCTGACCGTTATTGTTGGCATCCACGATGCGCTGATTAAAGACAGCATCGGTCAGATTATCAATCAACATCTGAATACAAATATCGGTTGGTCTGGGGTCTTTCTTCTGCTTCGCGCCCGGGTTCTTTTGCTTCCACTCCGCCTCGCGCTGGCGGTTGGGCTGATCGCGCTGCTTGATGTCCTCCATGATGTACTCGATAGGCTTCTTAATCGTACCCTTACCGATACTCTGACGGCCAATCAAGACGTTCATGAACGTGGCCTCGTGCTCCACATTATCCCAATACCTGAACTTCACACCGTGCAGATGGGCACCCAGTCCTGGGAACACTGCATTGGCCACAGCGGGCTTGTAGAACCAGGGAACGTTCTTGGTGAGCAGTCTGATCAGCGGCGGCAACTTCTTGGGCATCGGTGGAGGTGTGGTCAGTGTACCACCGCAAGCCTTCACTGCCTGCTGTGACTTCAATGCCTGCAGCACCTGCTTCAACCTGTAGGGCATACCCTTGCGAGGCTCCTTGAGGGCATTTTCCAATGTCTTGCGCCACTCAGCCAAATCCTCCGCAGTACACGTGCCATCAGGCTTTGCCCAATAGTTTGGGACAACCTGCATCAGTTGCTCTAAGGAGTACCCGCAAATTGAACGTATAGTGGCTGCCAATTCAAACGTCAGCGCATTGCGGTCGCCCTCTACTGGCTCCTTTCCGCCGTTGAACAATTCCCAATACTTCGCGATGATGTCCGCATACAGCACACCGTTGTACCCCGCCTCTGGGTCGTAGGCTACTTGAGAACTGCAACACTGCAACGCTGCAACAGCGAGAGCAGAGCCAAGCTCGCTTGAGCTATGCCGAGCGCCGGCAGGGTCGACGGTAGTCAACGCTGCAACAGCGAGAGCAGAGCCGGGCTGTATTCCAGTAGCCTCTTTAATCTCAAAGATCTCATCGTCCAGGTAGATGAGTTCGGCTTCTGTCGTGGTGAAGAACACGCGGGTGATGTCCTTAGCCTGAGCATCAAACTTCACACCAAGCAGTTCGCTCGCCCATTTCAGGTTCTCCTCCTGTGAGAGGTCTTCACGGCGGCGGAACACCAAGTGAAACCCTTTTGTAGCCGACCTTTCAAGCATCAGCAACCCCAGCTCGTCCTTCTTGCCTAACACCAGCTCTGGTACACTCGCCATCTGCTTTGCAAGCCACTCCTGCTGTTCCTCTGCAGACAGTTCCGTAGGCGCCTTGAAGTCGATATCCATCCCCACGGTTGTGCTCATCCGTTTCGAGCCCTTCAGCGTGCCGTCATCGTTCGGCAGACACGAGTAGTTCATCTGTACCAGTGAAGCCTTCAGCGCCTCGTCACCCTGACGTATTCTGGCTACGTTCTCCTTCTGGAACCCACCGTTCCTCAACTCCAGATACTCCGCCCTATTGTGGATGGGGCGCATATATTTCACCCCATCCGTATTAACTACATGTACACTCATACTGTCTGCTGTTTCAAAATAAGTTCCCTTAATACCTTCTGCGCTATTACACTTGCCTGCCTTACCAGCTTCTCGGGCAACAGCTCCAACTGATCCTCGTCGAGCGAGAAAAAGAAGTAATACTTCTTGTCCTTACCGTGCGAAAACGAACTGTCGTCTTCCCTAAAGATAGGTTTGTTCTTGATGCGCTTGGGCTTTTCGGTCATATACACGTTGCCGTCACGCATGCCCTCCACCTTGAAAATTCCTGAGAACGCGTCAAGTTCGACATCTTCGCAGCATTGAAAGTCTGCTGTTCTAAGTCCGTTCTCCAACATGCCGATGGTCATCAGACCATCCAGCGTTGCCTGTCTCTCTGTTGTAATAATAATCTTTTCCATTTTTGAGTTGATTTTAGCGAGAAGAAGCATTCAGATTCTTTGGCCATTTACTCGAGAATATCCTCCGCAGCCTCAACTCAAAGTTTATTTATCTGTTTATTTTCACGATATCAGTTGCTAAGATTTCTTGGAATGTCTGTCCCTGATATTCGTGGGTAGAGAAACGAAGGGTGGCCACGACCACATCACCCTCGAAGAACCTGCACGCCGCCAAATTGCCCAGCATGGCGCACACATACTCGTTTTCAAACTTACCACCCAGTTCCTTCAGCACAATGTTGCACTTCTGAATCTGACCAGCCTCAGCCTTAGCTGACTGTACGTTGAAGGCCTCGCCCTGACGTACCACTTTTAAAATTTTAGTTTCCATAATGGATTGAAATTATTTGTTAATAGATGAATTACGACATCCCCTTTACAGGGTGGTTATTGATAGAATTGTCTTTCTGATACGGGGAGATTGAAATCCGGTGACAGAAGTTCCCATAGATTGTCTACATTCCTATACAACTGCGAAAAGTTGTGGACTATCTGGCGGATTCTCTCACGACTGATACCATACTGTTTCGATAGCGTTTTCAAGTCTGCATCCTCATGGGTATAATAGGCAATGATGATACTTGCCTTACGCGAACCTATTTTATCTGATAGCAATCGGCTCAGGAGTTTACGTTCACGTATGCGGTCTATTCCTTTGATAATAGCATGATCATCAAACCATTCATCATCGTCCGACACCGTTTCTTCAATGATGAACTCAGCGGTTTCAGAGATGTCTTTCTTCTCAACAAGCTGACTGATATACCTATTGATGAACACCCTGGCTTTTCTAACCATTTCCTTACCGCGAGAATTGCATTTCTCAAAGGCAGCATAAGCCCCGACGATTCCCTCGTTTATCAGATCCAGAACGGACAGCGTACTGGTCTTCTGACTATGCACGTAGGCCACCCTAATTATATAAGGTATAAAGTCTTTCACGAGGATGTTTATGGCCTCCGCCTCTTCCCGGTTCGCCAGATAGTACTGCCGTTCTTCAGCCGTCAGCCGCTTCATCTTTTCTACGTCCTTCACAAAGGCCAGGACGTTGTTGTCCGAGGATTCCCTCAACGCTTGAATAACTAATTTGTATCTCATATCAATTACTGTTATTTCTTATTGGTTTAGTTCATCTATGAAATCGCGAAATGGCTTCAGAAGATTATCCGGACGTAAGAAACCATTTTGATGATACTGATGAAGCCATAATGCAGGACAGCCACTTGTCATTACGAAAAATGCCTGATACTGCCTAAGGCACTGGTTCATCAATTCGCAGGAACGAGTCACATAATAATCCCACTTCTCATCCGTTATCCCTCTACCTATATAAACAAGCACCTTCATGTGGGTTTCATCTACAGGCTTAAAGGCCTTCACGTAAGGCCAATAGCGAAGGTGTTCGCGTGCATCCTTTAGCTTCTCTGCAGTCGGAGCTGCGAGCTTGAAAAACACCATTCCTGAATGTCGTTTCGAGGGCAAATGGAATGACTTTACTCTAATTTTTAGCAAAAAACTTTTCTGTCTCATTTTTATTTATTATCTTTGCGTTCGAAATCAGTAGCAGCGTCGGCCATCCGTTCAGCCTCGGGCATCACTTGTCTGATTGTGGTTGCAAAGGTAAAGAGGACTCAAAGACCCAACGGGAAATTATAAAAAAGTTGAGTCCAAAACTTGAAATCAAGTTAACGGGCTCTGATTATCAGGCAGATACGAAACAAAAAAAATCTGTGCATAAAATGAATATTTGGACTCAGTCCAGCACGATATGAATAAGAAAAAGGACATCTACTCAATTCGCACACTTTCTTTCTACCAAAAAGAAGGTGGAGTGTATAATGATCTCATCACGGTGCTTACCAATCTTCGTTCTGATTCGAATATTCGTTTGAGAATGTCTCCCGTCAAAGTTCTGAATGAAGCTTGCAGACTAAGAGACGAATTGAAAGATACTGATTTTCCTGAATTCAGAAATGCATATGATAATTCATGGGAAGCTTGGGGGAGAGTGGGTTTCATAGAACGTCTGGTTGTTTTCAGCACCATTTACGTGTTAAACGATTATTATCGCAATGCGAAACCTCCACTTCTAATCCAATTAGAACTTAGCCTTTCTCACGATTCTACAGTTTTTCCACAGTTCGAGGCTATCTCAGTTAATCATAACAAGGTGATGCAGACTATACAAATCAAGCGTTTAGAAGACCGAATTCTAGATTTGCAAAAGCAATTGGCCGATAAGGATATGGAACTTTGGCAATTAAAAGAGCAAAAATTAGATGGCGCTGCTATACATTTTGAGGAGGAGAACCAGGCATTAAAGGAAAAATACGATATTCTGTCTCGTGAATCCCGTCAGAAAGAAATAGACTTCAAAGCTCAGATTGCAGACTTGGAAGAATTATGTAAAAACAAGGATTACGAACTGAGCAGAATGGCTGCGAAACAAGTTAAGAAGCCCATAACAAACGTTGACAAAGTGCTCAACTTCGATAACATCATGGCCTATATCGAGTCACGCGGCAGTTATGACTACTGCGACCAGTTGTTCAAGATGCTTGACAAACTGATACGAAGAATTGTGACTGACGAACAATTAGCACAGATAGATGCTTTAGAAGCAAAGCTAATTGCCGCCAAGAACGGTGTTACCATCAACAACGATATTCACGACAATACAGGCGACATTATGCCAGGCACCGTCAACATGAATAAATAACGAAAATATGGATAAGAAGAAAGATACCACCAACATCATTCATAACGACATTCACGACAATGCCGGACCTATATTTAGCGGTGTCGTGTATCAGCCTGTTTTCGTTCAGCCTGGTGCCCAGCTCACCCAAAACATTGTCAACAAGGATAACACGCAGGATGTTGCCGACGATGCAGACAAGGATGAAGCGCCATCAGCCAACAAACCGCCAAAGGAAGAACTGACGGAAGAAAAGAAGAAAGCCATCATTAATGACATTACCTCGCGATTTGACTTCAAGACCGAACGCTTGGGCAAAGACCGTACCGGCAAACGCCTGACCAACGAGCGCTTGGGTCTTTTGTTTGCCAAAATCTTCGGAATTTCATCTCATCCTACAAATATTAACATGTCTGTTATTAACATTTTGTGGGATCTCCTTACTAATAGAAAGAAGACAAACGGAAAACGTGATGCCAGCGATAGTTATTATTGGCAGACCGTGCTCAACATCATCGGGTATTTCAAGGAAAAGAAACTCATTGATGGTTCTCAGATGGAATTGGCAAAGTCTGTCTTCCCTGAAGCCGATACGAACGTGGCGAAGAACATTGACCGCAGCATACACAATGGTTATACATTCCCTGACGGCACAGGAAAGATGATAGACTGGTATATAGAGGAATTACTAAACGGAAAATTTTAGAATGCAATATGGCAGATAAAAACGACAATATCAAGCAGCAATCCTCATGGGGAGGTATGTGGACGGAGCAGAAACTCGACACTTTCGAGAGTTATGTTCGTGCCTACCTGACCATTATGAACACCTTCCGCGATAGATTTCACTGGAAGTTGCTTTACTTCGACGGCTTTGCTGGCAGTGGAACTCGGAAGAACGACGATCCTGACAGGGAAGTAAAAAAGTTGAAGACGCTGTTCGGTGATCAGCTGATTGACACCACCGACCTAAGCGTTTATCAAGGTGCGGCAGAGCGAATTGTCAGTCTGGAGAGTACGATGCGAGGCTTCGACTATTACTACTTCATCGACAAGCAAGAAGACAACTGCACGGCTTTGGAACTCAAACTGTCGCAATACAACACTGTTGGCCGAAAGGTGTTTCGTCCGGGCGATGCCAATATGCAGGCACTCAATCTGGCTAATGCACTCCGCCGCGATAAGAATATGAAAGCCCTTGCTCTGCTCGATCCCTTTGGTATGCAAATCAATTGGGAGGTAATCGAGTCACTGTCTGGGCCCAATATCGACCTGTGGATTCTCATACCCTCAGGTGTTATCGTCAACAGGCTCCTGAGGACAAATGGTGAACTGATGTATCCCGACCGTCTAGTTCAGTTCTTTGGGCTACCTGAACAGGAATTGATGGATCGTTTCTATGTACGCAAGAAAGAACTCACGCTATTCGGCGAAGAAGATACTATCGAGAAGAAAAGTCATTGCATCGAACGCATTGCAGAGCTTTATGTAGAACGACTTGGTGAGCTCTTCCCCTTCGTTACTCCAGAACCACTGGTAATGAGGAACAACCACAACGTTCCCATTTTTCACTTCGTCTGCGCGTCGTTCAACCAGACGGCAGTCAAGATAGCACAACAAATAATAGACAAACGACAATGAGCAAAATAGAATGGACCGATAAAACGTGGAATCCCATCACTGGCTGCACCAAGCAGTCGGCAGGTTGTCAGCATTGTTATGCCGAAACGATGGCCCGCCGCTTGAAAGCTATGGGGCTGGATAAGTATCAGAATGGCTTTCAACTGACGCTTCATCCTGAGGTGTTGGAAGAGCCTGTCGGTTGGCACAAGGGACATAACATCTTCGTCTGTTCTATGAGCGACCTGTTCCACAAAGATGTTCCTTTCGACTATATAGACCGCGTGATGCAAGTCATCAGCCGTACACCACAGCATCGCTATCAGATACTTACCAAACGTGCCGAGCGGATGGCAGAATATTTCGCTTCTAACGAAGTTCCTGCTAACGTGTGGTTAGGTGTTACCGTCGAGTGTCAGGCCACTAAGCCCCGTATCGATGCCCTACGCAGCATTTCGTCTGCACCAATTCGTTTCCTCTCTTGCGAACCTTTGTTAGAAGACCTCGGCCAGCTCAACCTCGATGATATTGATTGGGTGATTGTAGGAGGTGAAAGCGGGCCTAAAGCCCGTCCCATGAAAGAAGAGTGGGCGCTTAACATCAAACATCAGACCGAAGCCCAACATGCCGCCTTCTTCTTTAAGCAATGGGGTACTTGGGGCAGCGACGGCATCAAGCGCAACAAGCACGCCAATGGCAAAGTGCTTGATGGCAAGGTGGTGCAACAGATGCCGGAGTAATTATTCTGGCTTTCCTTCTTCTATCTTTAGTCCCAGACGATAATGGTCTGAGATACGTTTCAGGTCTTGTACTTTTTGAGAATTGCTAATATTTGAATAGATATACCAGCCATCGCATTCATGCTGCCAAATACGACCCGGAATGGTGGGGCGTTTCTTTTTACCTACGAGGTTATAACCATTACCATGCACGATACCCAATGGTGGGATGCGCTCCAAACCTATCTTACGCAGAGCATCAATGAAGGTTACGAACGCTCTCGTCTGCCTTCGGTTTTTATCACCGGCTATAGTTGTTACTAGACAACTTTTATCGCTTCTGCATAGAGCATGGGAATATTCTTACTTTTAATGCGGAACTTTGTTCCGTGATTATGGCCAGTACGGGCATCGAAATCGACATAGATAACTCCTTTCTCTATTGCTTCAATAAACTTTTCTTTATCAACGCTCTTAAGCATTAGGACATTGTTATAGTGGAAAAACAGACTGTATCTTTGGCGCGTTGTCAGATCTCAGTTTATATTTAAATAATTCATCAGTTTGAGGCTCTTGTGGAGTTGCATCTGAATGACGAACTTGAAACCCTCGGGAGTCAGATAGACACTCGTATCGTTCTTGGCGAGAAGACCGAGGTCAATGGCGTAGTTCGAGTACATCTTAGCCCCGTACATCTTCGCTCGCGGTGTCTGCCATTCAAGCGATTTCCCCGAATAGATAGCGAAGTATTGTTCCAATTGCTCAAGTGGAACGGGGTATGATGTCTTGGAGAGGGTGAAAACGCATTCAACCATCGAAGCGATGCCGAGAATAATACAGGAGTTGTAGGGATTTTGCATCACCTGGTCTTTGAGCAACCTTGCTTGGTCTTCGCTTAGCATCTCTTCAAGGTACTTGTCTTTTGCAGCAACGTATTGCTCGCCTAGCTTTGTCAATGCGATGTAGTCACCTTTTGATGACCAGTTCAGCAAGCCCAGTTCGTCGGCAAAACGTATCTTGTTGTAAAGTGTCTTCGGCGAGCCGCCAACAATAGCACGCAGTTCGTTTATGGAATTGGTCTCGCAGAGGTTGTATATGAACTTGTTGATGAGGTGAATGTTCCAAATGCCGACATCGACAGGCTTTAATTCTGAGAAAGTAGCTATAGGGCGCAGACGTTCGCTGTAGAAAAATCTGAGGATTTCTTCAGGATTATATTCTTGCAGAATGATTCCTTTGGCCTCAATTTCGTCACGATTGCTTTTACTCGTTTGAGGCATCAGCAGGAACGGAACAATGTCACCGTTGATTAGCTTGCCTTGCTTCTGAAAGAGTTGTAAGTCTGTCTTGTAATCAAGTACCTGCTTGATGAAACGCTTTTGAAAACTGGCCACCTTCAATTCAATGAGAAACAAATCCTTCTGGTAGGTGTAGAGCATGTCTAATCTGCCGGACGGTACAATAATTTGCCGTCCAATGAGGCGAGGTTCCTCGTCCAGTCCGAAAGTCTTTTGCATCAGCGCTGGCGAACTCACCAAGATGTCCTCTATTTGTTTCTCGCGTATCTCCATTATTATTCAACGTAAGGATAAAACTCTTGTTCTGTACAGAAGCCCCTTGTAACAAGTTGGGATTGTATTGTATCCCGAATCTCACCAATAACCTCAATGTTCCATTCCATCTCTTTGTCGGATGGAATTAGTTCGTTAATCAATCTGAATATCGCATTGTCAACGAAGTCCTGCCGTTCTATCTGTTGTGTTGTCAGTTTCATAGTTGGTTATGATTGTAAAAAATCGCACCATCATCTTTGATGAGCCGGTACATTTCGGTAAGACAATCTTTTTGCCATTTGCAATATTCGTCGTATGGCATGTTATCGTCGTATGTCGCATAGCCGTTGATTAGTGCAGCATTTGACCATTTACCTCCTCTGCCATCTTTCATGCCGTTACCGGTTGAATTTTTTAGATTGTAAGGAGGTGATGTCACAACAAGATCAATGCACTTGTCTGGAAGCCTGCGCATACCTTCAAGACAGTCACAACATTGTATCGTATTTATGTATTGATCGATATTATTATTCATTTTGGGAAGATTTATATAATCGAATTTAAGATTGAACACAATAACCTAAACAATATTCTGCGAAATTCACGGACTCAGGAGTAATGTGTTTGAAGAAAGTATAGGAATCACCAAAAACAGCATGGTCATCAGTGGCCCAGATGATATTCTCACCTGTAGTACGGTCAAGAAGCAGCTTGTCAAGTATGCTGTTTTCCAACCCAAGCAGATAATTCTCTTTTATATTAATGCCGTGCATATACTCAATTCTTAGTCTGCAAAGATACGAATAATCTTTGAGATTATTTACAATCAACCACAATTTTACACATTATTTAATAAAACGTGCAATTCGGTAGTCCAAACATACCCAAATTAGCTCAATGTGTTGCAGTTGTTGCAGTGTTGCAGTTCCAAAATAGATTATACGATAGTCAAAAATTAACTCTATATTTATATATAAATATAGAAGTATTTTTAGGGTGTGGGAATAGCTTCTCGAGAACTGCAACACTGCAACGCTGCAACAGTTTTTGTCAAGATATTCAGGAAAGAAAAAATATTGCAGAAAAATGAAAAAAATCTTGTGAAGTATTCGTGAACCGCAATCAAAAGTTCTTACCTTTGCAGTGTCAAATTGAAGAAGTGGACAGGCGGTCTTTAAGGGTAAAAAATTGCGAGGGTTAAATCTAGAAATTGCGCGCATTAATAGTAGCAATTGTTTTCCTTAATAGTACCATCAGGAAGCGAAACAAGGCGACAACGAGAGTATTAACAAAATTATTTACAAACATTTGAGCATTCCCGTCAAGCGGGAAAGCGGCGTAAGCCAAAAGGGCTCAATGTATTAAACTATTTAAAAACTAATTAAAATTATGGCTATTAAAGTAATTGCACAGCGACGTGAAGTAAAGCTTGGTAAGACCCCTGGAAAGAAGTTCGTGATGCGTCCCGACCTCTACATCCCCATCCAGGAAAAGAAGGTGTTCGCAGAGGCCTCTACCCACAGCGGTATCTCTGCTGGAGTAATCAAGGCGGCTTGGGATGCCGCAGGAGAAGTAATCCGCACGTGGGCCACCGAGGGTCACAGCGTACCCCTGCCCGGACTGGGAACGATGCGCTTCGGCGTCCGCTCTAAGGCAGTGGCTGACCTTGAGGACGTGAAAGCCAACCTGATTACTACCCGTCGCATCATCTTCACCCCCAACACGGACGTGAAGGACGAACTGAAGAACACCGCCATCCAGATTACCTGTCTGGACGAGGACGGCAACGTTCTGAAGCGCGTAACCTCCGGCGACAGCGGCGATATCGAGGACAACGAGAACGAGGGTTCGAACGAAAACGAAAACCAAAACGGTGGCGGTAGTTCGAACACGAATCCCACGAATGGTGGTGGTTCCGAGAACCAGACGCTGACTTCGCCCAGCATCAACGGTAACACGTCGTTCACTGAGTCTACTCAAGTAAGCATGAGCGGTCCTGACGGCGCAGAGATCCACTACACCACCGACGGCGGCACGCCTACGGCCGAGAGCACTCTGTACAGTGAGGCATTCACTCTGACGGAAAACACTACCGTGAAGGCTATCGCCATCAAGGACGGTGAATCGAGTGAGGTTGCGACCAAGTACTTCTACAAGAGCGGTAACCCCGGTGGAGGTATGGACCAAAACTGATGGAGCAGCGAGCGCAATGCCGAGCTTGCTCGAGCATTGCCGAGTCGCGACATCAGTCGACTGAAAGTCAATTAAAAGAGCGCCCTTCGGGGCGACTCTTTTAGAGGTAAGAAGAATTCGCAACGCCACACTCTGCTTGCAGAGAAGAGGTAAGAGGTAAGAAATTATGAAAAGTAAGTGCTATGAGTGAAACGGTAAAAACAATTCTAAAATGGTTCGGCTACCTGCTCTTGGCCATTGCAGGCGGAGCCGCAGGCGGTGCAGGCACCACAATGTTGTAAGCTATGAACGCCACAAAGAAAATCCAATACGCGTGCGCAGTATGTCTGATACTTTCCAGCATCTGCCTTGTGGCCTACCAGGTCATAGAGATTGACGACGTGGCAAAC